>ENA-OUOU01000018-OUOU01000018.1-human-gut-metagenome-genome-assembly--contig:-NODE-18-length-144517-cov-18.004666_pt1 | contig 144517 bp, 117 predicted proteins | sample MGYA00237936_ERZ548765 | MGnify/ENA primary metagenome ERZ548765 (study PRJEB26490, sample SAMN05356889) | human gut metagenome | biome: terrestrial biome; feature: human-associated habitat...
TAACGATTCAATGATTGAAGTTGTTACTGGAATGGTTCCTATTTCACTTAATTCTATCTTCATGCTGCAAATATAGCAATAATTTGAACAATAAAGGAAATATTACTTCTTTTTCTGTTCGGAATATTACTACTAAGGCTATCTTGGCGACTGCTGTCACATAAGTCAGTGGCAGCCTTTCTTGAGAGCGACATGTCGGGGTATTCCGCAGACAAATCGGGATGAATGAAAGCCACTTCTATTACTGAAGGGTAGAACTATACGCTGTTGGGGACATAATTCTGGAACTTGCCGGAGTGAGAGCGGCTGGCTGATTGCGGGTTTTTGCCCCCGTCGTTGGAACCACGTGTGCGGATCGGGCTCTTTTGCCCCCGTCATCCTGTTACGAGTTCTTCTTGGGTGCAGATCGTAGGTTTTTGCTCACGGCAGAAGGCGAGGTGAACTCCTAAGACGCACCGTTCGAATTCACGGGGGAGGGTGTGTCACGGGGAACGGATGCCGAGGGAAAGGCGAGTGAGCCGGGAAGGTCAAGCCGATATGCAAACATTTGCAAGGGACGGTTGGCTCATCTGCAAGGTGTGGCAAAAATTTGGAATTCAGTATAATTGTTTGTAAATTTGCCACAGATTAAAAACAACTAAAGCGCACGGAAACGCCATGGACGAAAGACTCATAATTGCAAAAAACATCAAATTGATGCGTGAAGTCAGTGATTTCACGCAAGAGAACGTCGCTTCATTTCTGGGGATAAATCGCTCTGCATATTCTAATTATGAATTAGGCACGAGAGAGTTGCCACTGGAATATATGGAAAATTTAGCTGACTTGTATGGATGTGATGCTTACATTCTATATGAAGAGAATCCAGATGTGGTTAAAAACATGTTGACTACGGCATTTAGGGTGGACAACTTATCTGCCGATGATATGGCGCAGGTAGCAGCGTTCAAGCGTATGGTGAAGAATTCTCTTATGATGGATAACTTATTGTCAAAATGAAAAAACTATCAATACAGCAAGCGGAAATATTAGCTGGTAGATTTCGTGCTTTGAATGAATTGGGTCCGTCCGAGCCAATAGAAGTAAAGACCTTATTGCGCAAGCTTCAGATTTCAATTATGTATCGCCCGTTGTCCAGCACGTCATTTGGCATAAGTTGCAAGTCACCAAGCAATAAAATGTTCATGCTGATAAACAGCAATTCTACCAGAGGACGACAGCATTTTACGATCGCTCATGAATTATATCACCTTTATTTCGATGAAAATCCCACACCACATATGTGCAGCGGAGCCACGACTATGGAGGAAAAAAACGCAGATTTGTTCGCATCGGTTCTGCTTCTTCCTAGAGAAGGAGTGTATGCGATGCTCAGCACAGATGAAATACTGCAGCATGATGTAAAACTCGCAACCATCCTAAGAATAGAGCAGTTGTTCCAGGTCTCCCGGTCAATGCTGCTTATCCGCTTGAAAGATATAGGGGTCATTTCCGAGAATAAACGTCAGGAGCTACAAATGATACCGGTAAAAGAGTCTGCTATGAATTACGGGTACGACAAATCATTGTACGAATCAGGAAACGATGGCGTTTTTATCGGAGATTTCGGAGAAAAAGCCAGATTGCTTTTCGAAACGGGAAAGATTTCCGAAGGGCATTATACGGAACTGCTAAACATGATATCGAATGGGAGAGAAAAAGACTAAGATAGTGCTTGATGCAGACGTAATCAATCACTTCGTCAGAGGGGGAAAACTATCATTGCTACCGAAGATATTTCCGGAATTTCAGTACATCGTTCTCGATGTTGTAAAAAAGGAACTTCCGATGTTGATACTTTCAGAATTAATCAAACAGATATCTCATGGAATAGATATTCGCGAAGAACTATTCAATGTTTCAGGAGAAGCGAAAAAGGAATACTTCAGATTAACGGCTACAAACGGGTTGCATCTAGGTAAAGGGGAAAGCGCCTGCATGGTGTACTGCAAATTTCACAACGATGTTGTAGGCAGCAGCAACACCAGAGATATAACCAATTATTGTAACGAACATGGAATAACTTATCTGACCACAAATGATTTTCTGTTTTACGCTATTCAGCGTGGCTTGTTGAAAAAAGAAGACGCCGAAGAATTTATAAGTATTGTGTTAAGCATGGGCAGCAATCCTCCAATAGTAGACTTCGGTCAGTATATTTGTTCAAAAATATAACTATCATCACCACTAATACTATCTGACAAGAGAAGAGTAGGGTAGGAGCTGTTTGGCTTGGCACCTTAGTGCTTGGCTTGAGCTACGCTTGTGCTCCTTTCATTTAGCTAGCTCACGCTTAGGCTTTCGGCTTTAGGCATGGACGCTTAACTTCTAAGATAATAATGAAACGTTATTCTCAAACACTTGAGCTGGTTGGGGACAGCCAGATGATTGAGAGCTACATCGAGGCTCACCGGCACGTCTGGCCCGAGAGTCAGGAGGGGATCCGCTCAGTCGGCATACTTGACATGCAGATCTACCGCCTTGAACGCCGGGTCTTCATGATCATGGACACCACCGATGACTTCGATTTCGTCAAGGACAACGCCCGTCTCGCCACCCTGCCCCGCCAGGCAGAGTGGGAAGCCTACGTCGCCCGCTTCCAGGGCTGCGACCCTTCCATGACTTCTACCCAGAAGTGGCCTTATGGAAAAGATCTTCCAGCTGGATCCTGCGGCAACCACGTCTGAAGGGCAGCGACCGGCAGAAGGATAAGTCTGGCTAAGTGAATATGCTCCCTCGTGCGCAGGAAGAGCAGTCTTGCTCACGAGAGCATGCGGAGCGGTTCCCTGGTGCGCAGGAGGATCGGTTTTGCTCACGAGAGGTTGCGGAACTGCTCCCTGGTGCGCAGGACGGGCGGTCTTGCTCACGAGAGCATGCTGAACGGCTCCCTGGTGCGCAGGGGGATCGGTTTTGCTCACGAGAGGTTGCGGAACTGTTCCCTGGTGCGCAGGACGGGCGGTTTGGCTCACGAGAGGTTGCGGAACTGTTCCCTGGTGCGCAGGATGGGCGGTTTGGCTCACGGAAGCTTGCTGAACGGTTCCCTGGTGCGCAGGAGGATCGGTTTTGCTCACGAGATCTTGCTGAACGGTTCCCTGGTGCGCAGGAGGGGCAGTCTTGCTCACGAGAGGTTGCGGAACTGTTCCCTGGTGCGCAGGACGGGCGGTTTTGCTCACGGGAGCTTGCGGAACGGTTCCCTGGTGCGCAGGAGGATCGGTTTGGCTCACGGGAGCTTGCGACCCATCTCTGCCTCAGCGCTCTCGGATTCGGTTCCCGTTCTGGCGGCGGCTGGGTGGGCTAGGCTTTGTCGGGGAGGAGGGAGGTGCCGGAGAGGGATTGGTAGAGGGCGGGCTGGTAGGTGTCGCCTATGGGGATGCGGGCCTGGGCGATCAGGATGTGGTTGCGCTCGATGGCTTCTATGCTGTCCAGACGGACTATGAATGATTTGTGGACGCGGACAAAGTCGTCTTTTGGGAGGAGTCCCTCAAGAGCCTTCAGGCGCATTAGGGAGAGGATAGGGGTGGAGCCGTCGCTTAGGTGGATCTTCACGTAGTCTTTCAGGCCTTCGATGAAGGTGATTCTTCCTAGGTCAACCTGCTGGAGGCGGTACTCTGTCTTTACGAATATGGATTTTGGCTTTCTGGGCGTGGGCGCTTCGGCGGCACCAGGCCCAACAACCGAACCTACCACATCACCCGAATCCATCGAACCACAAGTGGCAGCCGCTCCGCCTGAGACAAGGGCGAAATATTCCTTGGCCTTTAGCGCGGCGGCCAGGAAGTCGGGGTAGGAGATGGGCTTCAGGAGGTAGTCGAGGGCGCGGACGCGGAAGCCTTCCACGGCATATTCACTGAAGGCGGTTGTGAATATGATCCTGGTCCTTTCGGGGAGCATCCGGGAGAGTTCCATGCCGCTCAGGGTCGGCATTTGGATGTCGCACAGCAGCAGATCTACGGGGGTGTCCTGAAGGAATGAATATGCCGCCGCACCGCTCGTGAAACTGCCTTTCAGCGAGAGGAATGGGGTCTTCGCCACGTAGGATTCCATCAGGCGGACGGCCAGGGGTTCGTCATCGACGATTATGCAACTGATCACGTTCATTTTCCGGTGTTTATTCTTAGCTGCGAACGGTAGACGGTCTGCACCCTGCCATATTCAAAGGAATATGCTCCCGGGTAGAGCAGGTCGAGCCTTCGCCTGAGGTTCGGGATTCCTATTCCTGAGCCGCTCCGGTCGGTGTCGTCCTTTGGGAAGCAACTGTTCTCGACTTGGCAGGTGACATGCTCATTGTCCTCGCCCAGGTTGATTCTTATGAAGGATTCCGCCGTGTCGCCTATGCCGTGCTTGAAGGCGTTCTCGATCAAGGGGATGAACAGCAGCGGGGCTACCGGCTTGTCGGAAGGGTTTTCCGGCAAAGAAACCTCCAGCTTTACCCCCGAAGTCAAGCGCGCGCTCATGAGCCCGATGTAGTCCTTCAGAAAGCGGCGCTCCTTCGAGAGTGGAACCGTGTCTTTCTGGCTCTCGTAGAGGACGTAGCGAAGCATTCCGCTGAGGTTGTGGACGGCCTCTTGCGCCTCGGCGGGGTCGATCTGGATCAGTGAATAGATGTTGTTGAGAGTGTTGAAAAGGAAGTGCGGGTTGACCTGGCTCCTGAGGTTGGCCAGCTCGGCCTCCGCCTGGTTCTTTTCGATCTCCTTGCGCTGAGCCTCGTTGGCGTACCATTCGGTCGTCATCCGCACCGCCACGGCTATCCCCACGATCGCCGCGTAGATCACGGTGTTGCGCATCGTGAAGCTGATTGTGTCAAGGAGGTGCCGGGGCGGATGACCCCCTCCGGGGGGAAGGGCGTACCGGAAGAACAGGTGGACGGTCACGCTCACGGCTGCGATCAGGACGGCGTTCCAAAAAAGGAACAATCCTGTGCGGCGGTTGGAGAGGTAGCGTTTGGTCAGCAGCAGGTAGTTGGTGTAGAAGACGATGACAAACGAGATTGTCACCGGCAGGAAGCGCGTGTAGTCCAGCCCGCCGTGAAGCGGCCTGCCCGGCTGCGGCGAGAAGAACGGCATCGCCAGGATCACCGCCCAGATCGCGAAATGTATCAGCCAACCTCTGTTTTTCTTCATATTCAATTCTTTCTCCAAATATCGTTATTCCGCCTCACAATCGCAAGCGCTTCGGCAAGTTCCTGCCGCCGGCCCTGTTCGCCTCGCCGGCCACCCGTGCAATCTGTTCCCGCCGCGCGCCCGCGCCAATCGTCTCTGCGCACCCGAAGCGCCGCGCCCCGCTACTCGTACCTGATGGCTTCGATCGGGTCGAGGTTGGAGGCCTTGCGGGCAGGGTACCAGCCGAAGAAGATGCCGATGATGGTGCATACGAGGAAGGAGACCACGATGCTCCAAGGCTGGATGAGGATAGGGTAGGAGAGGACGGCTTTGACTATGTACGATGCCGCCACGCCTAAGATCACACCTAAAAGTCCACCCGTTATGCTTATCAGTGTCGCCTCGATCAGGAACTGGGCGAGAATGTCCCGGCCTTTCGCTCCGATGCTCATTCGTAGGCCTATCTCCTTTGTCCGCTCGGTGACGGAGACGTACATTATATTCATAATGCCTATGCCACCCACGAGGAGCGATATTCCCGCCACTGCCGCCAGAAGGGTGGACATCATATCGCTGGTGCTGGTCATCATCGAGGAAAGTTCCTGCTGGGAACGGATGTTGAAGTCATCGTCATCGGCCTCCTTCAGTTTGTGGTTGCGGCGGAGGACATCGGTGATCTCGCTGATGGCCTCATCGGTATATTCCTCACTCAGAGCGGAGCAGACGATCTCCTGAAGGTAGGTGACGGCAAGAATACGCTTCATCACGGTGGTGTACGGGGTGATGATCAGGTTGTCCTGGTCCATCCCCATACTGTTGTAACCTTTGCTTTCCAACACTCCGACGATGCGGAACGGAATACTGCCGAAGCGGATGACCTTTCCTACCGGGTTCTCGCCGTTCGTGAAAAGCTGGTCGATGACCGTCTTCCCGACAAGACAGACCTTCGCCGCCGTCTTGATGTCCTGCTCAGAGAATATGTCGCCGTCCTGCACCTTGTAGCCTCTGATGTCGAGGAATTCCTCGTTGACACCATAGACGGATGTCGGCGTGTTGTTGGCGCCATAGACCGCCTGGCCGGTGGAGTTGACGGAAGGGGAGACAAGCGAGACGTGGCCGCATTCCTGGCGGATGTCCTCGAAGTCCTTGACTTTCAGCGTCTGCATGTCATCGGCGCTGAGGCGTACTCCGCCCCTCATGTCCTCTCCCGGATGGATCATTATCATGTTGGATCCCATCTCGCTGATCTCGGCCTGGATGCTCTTCTTGGAGCCTTGGCCGATGGCGAGCATTGTGATGACGGAGCCGACACCGATAATGATGCCGAGCATCGTCAGGAATCCTCTGAACTTGTTGTTGCCCAGTGCTTTCAGGGCTATTCTGAATAGATTGGCGAAATTCATTGCAAAAATCTTTTATGAATATCCTGCCTCGTCGCGGAGGCAAATTATCTATGAATATCTCAGCGGTCGTTCTCGGCCGGAAGCTTGGCGAGCGCCTCCGCGGCGTCAAGAATATGCTCGTTCCGGACGTCGCTCGTGACCCTGCCGTCCCGAAGTGTGATGGTGCGTGTGCTGTAGTTCACGATCTCCGGGTTATGGGTCACGAATATGATCGTTCGACCCTCGGAATGGAGTTTCTGGAACAGGACCAGCACCTCGAAACTGGTGCGTGTGTCCAGGTTGCCGGTCGCCTCGTCAGCGAGAATCACCGCAGGATCGTTCACCAAGGCTCTTGCAATCGCGACCCTCTGCATCTGTCCTCCCGACATCTGGTTGCTCTTATGCTCCAACCTGTCCCCGAGACCGACCGCCTTCAACGCCTCCACCGAACGGTCGAACCTCTCCTTCTTTGAATATTCCGGATTGTACATCAGCGGCAGCTCCACGTTCTCGATGGCCGTGGTTTTCGCCAGCAGGTTGTAGTTCTGGAACACGAAACCGATCTTGCGGTTCCGTAGTGTGGCGCGTTCGTTTTTGTCCATCGTTCTGACCGAAACCCCGTCGAGGTAATATTCCCCCGAAGTCGGAGTGTCAAGGCATCCAAGAATATTCAGAAGCGTGGATTTGCCTGATCCTGAGGTTCCAACTATCGTGACGAACTCGCCCTCCGTGATTGTGAAGGACACTCCCCGCAATGCGTGGACGGTCTCGTCACCGACAACGAAGTCGCGCCTTATGTCCTCAAGTTTGATAACGTCTTTCATACTTTTTCCAGTTTATGTTGCCGGCATTATTTCTTTCCACCACGAGGTCCCGGTGCGAACGGACTTCTTTCAGCCGTTTCCATCTTCTTAGGTGCTTCTGCCGTGAGGCCTATAACGACCTCTTCTCCGTCAGTCAAGCCGCTTGTGATCCCTGTCTTGTCTCCGCTTGTGTGATCTGTAGTCACCGCCTTAGGCGAGATAGAGTTTCCGCTCTTTACCCAGACTATCTTTTCGGACTCGTCAGCGATGCCGTCAACCTCGATTCCCAATCCCTTAAGCATCTCAGGGTCAGGATTGAACCTCAGCGCCTTTGTCGGCACAGCCAGCACATCTTTCTCTTCCAGAGTGTTGATGGTCACGTTGGCCGTGAGTCCCGGCTTCAGTTTCAGATCAGGGTTCGGGGCGGTGATCACCACCTCGTAGGTCACGACGTTCGAGGTAGTTGTGGCCTCCAGCCTGACCTGCTGAACTTTCCCGTTGAACATATCGTCTGGATAGGCATCCACGGTAAATGTGACGCTTTGTCCTTCCTTGACCTGGCCGATGTCTGCCTCGTCCACATCAGCGATGACCTGCATGTCGGCGAGATCCTTGGCGATCGTGAACAGGGTCGGGGTCTCGAATCCCGCCGCCACTGTCTGCCCTTCCTCCACGGCCCTGCTGATGACAACGCCGTCGATAGGGGACATGATCGTGGCATAGCTCAGATTCCTCTTTACCTTCGTGAAGGAAGCCTGCGCCTGATTGTACGTATTCTTTGCGGTTTCGTACTGGTAGAATGCGGAATCATATTCAGAATCACTGACCAACTCCTTGTCGTGCAGGGTCTTGACCCTGTCATATTCCTTCTCCCTGTACTCGAATTCCGTCTTGGCGGCGGAGAGTTGCGCCTGCGACGAGGCCAACTCCGCCTGGAGGTTCACCTTGTCCATCTCCGCTATGACCTGGCCGGCCTTGACGATGTCGTTGTAGTCGGCGTAGAGTCTGTCGATGATGCCGGACACCTGCGTGCCGACCTCGACCTTCGTGACAGGCTCGACGGTCCCTGTGGCTGTGACGGAGCCGGAGATGTCGATTCTTTCCGCTTTCGCCGTCTCAAGCGTCACGGTTTCCTTTCCGGTCGTACGGAAGACCAGCCATAGCGCCGCGGCGGCGCAGATGGCTCCGACTGTAATCCATAAAGATTTGGCTTTCATATTCTTAATTGATTTTATAGTTTCCCTGGTAGATTTCGAGTAAGGCATTGTTCATCAATGCCGTGTACTTGGCCTGCAGAAGCTGGACGCGGGCGTTCAGAAGGTCGTTCTTCGCCGTGATCAGCTCCACGGTGTTCTTCATCCCGACTCCGAACTGTTCAGTGGTGAGCTGGTAGCTCTGCTCGGCGTATCTTGCCTGCTCCTTGGCGGAGGTGTACTTTGCCTGTGCGGAGATGGCCTCCTGATAGGTGTCCTCGACTTCCTTAAGCAGAGTCTTTTCCGCGCTCAGACGCACCAATCTGCTGTTGTCAGCCTCGATCTTCGCCTTGTTGACAGCGGTCCTGGCCCTGCGTCCCTGGAGGATCGGGATCTGGAGGCTAAGTCCTATGCTCTCGTTGAAATTCTTCTCCAGCTGGCTTCCGAAGGAGCTGCTCACGCCGGAGACATTCGTCGTTCCGAGGCTCGCGCTTGCGGTTAGGGTAGGGGAATATGCAGATTTGGCCTGTCTGATGCCTAAATCCGCAGCCTGTACGTTCAGACCAGCTTTTTTTATCTCCGGCATTGATTCAAGAGCGTTTGCATAGACTTCCTCCTTGCTTGGAAGCAGTCTCAGGATTCCGGCCTCGTCATCGGTCGGCTCTTCAAGCTCAATCTCGTCGCTGACCCCGAGTTCGAGCAACTGTTTGAGTTGCAGTTTGTAGTTGTCCAAAGTGGCTTTAGCCGAGGTTATCTGATAGAGATCGCTGGCGTACTGGCTTTCCAATTGCGCGACATCTACCTTGTTGAGTTCCCCGGCGTTCTTGAGTTCGACCGCTCTGTCGAGTTCCGCTTTTGATGTCTCCGCCGTGCTCTCGCTCACCTTGACAGCCTCAGCGGCGTAAAGGCACTGCATATAAGCCTTGACGATGGAAATCACGACATCATTTGTGTTCTCTTCCACGGACAACGAATCGACAGAGTTCTGCAACCGGCTCTGCCTAAGGGCGGTACGCAGGCTGCCTCCGCTGTAGAGCGTCATGCCGGCGTCAATGCCGTAGTTTCCTAACCAGATTGTGGCTTTGGATGTGCTGTAGACATCTGAACCGACCACGGTGCTGTTACCGCTTTCGGAGAAGGGTCTGTTGGTGACTCCCTGGCTTGCGGACGCGTTCAGCGACGGAAACATCGCAGCCTTGGCCTGGTATGTGTCCTCAAGCCCGGACAGATGGGCGTTCCGGCTCTGCCTCAGGGAGATGTTGTTCTCCACGGCGTAGTCGATGCATTCCGGCAGTGTCCATTTCTTGTTCTGCGCGCCGGCGGCCATGCCTGTGACCGTCAGTGCGGTGATTAGGATGATTGCTTGTACTTTCATGTTCGTAAGAATCTTGTTCCGGATGCGAAACTAACGTCGGCGGGAAAGAATTTCAACTCAAATCGACGAACGCCCGCTTTTCATCGATGAAAATTCGTATCTTTGTCTCCTTCCAAAGGGCGCTCGTCCCTTTGCGGACACGAGAACAATGATCAATGTATATTACAATGAAACTTTCAAAACTTATCAAGCTGGCCGCCGTTGCGGCCGCACTGACTCTCGGAGGCTCGCCACTGGCCGGCTCGGAGTCCCGTTCTGATTGGAAGGCTCACTGGATCACCCCATCCCTGAGCCAGAGCGCGACCAACACCTGGATCTCCTACCGCAAGGAGTTCAAGGTCTCTGAATGTCCCGACAGACTGGTCGCCCGCATCTCAGCGGATTCGAAGTACTGGATGTGGATCAACGGTGAGCTGGCTGTGTTTGAGGGAGGCCTCAAGCGCGGACCGTTCCCTAACGGCACCTACTACGACAAGGTGGACATCGCCCCTTTCCTCAAGGAAGGCGACAACACGATAGCGATCCTTCTCTGGCACTTCGGCAAGCAGGGCTTCAGCCACAACAGCAGCGGCCAGGCTGCCCTGATCTTCGAGGCGGTCTCGCCCGGACTGGAGATTCTCTCGGATCAGTCCTGGGTCTGCGCCCTCAATCCTGCCTATGGCAGCACGGACGCTCCTCATCCGAACTACCGGCTCCCGGAGAGCAACATAAGGTTCGACGCGAGAAAGGATATGCCGGGCTGGAATATGCCTGGGTTCGATGTCCGCGGCAAGATGCACGGAGCCGACAATGTGGACGAGATGGCCTGGCCTGCGATGGGGCGGATGGCCGAGCGTCCGATCCCGATGTGGAAAGACTATGGACTAAAGGAATATGTCTCTGTGCGTCAATCCAATGACACGCTCTATTGCAAGCTGCCCTACAATGCGCAGGTCACTCCTTACCTGAAAGTCGAGGCCAAAGGCGGCGAGATGGTCAGGATCATGACCGACAACTACTTCGGCGGCAGCGCGAACAACGTGCGCGCCGAGTACATCACCCGGGACGGGGTGCAGGAATATGAAAGCCTGGGCTGGATGAACGGCCACGAGGTGTGGTACATTGTGCCTTCAGGAGTGAAGGTCGTGGACCTCAAGTACCGCGAGACCGGCTACGACACGGAGTTCTCGGGGGCGTTCGAGTGCGGGGACCCGTTCCTCAACGAGCTTTGGAAACGCTCGGCCAGAACGCTTTACATCACCATGCGCGACACCTACATGGACTGCCCGGACCGCGAGCGCGCGCAGTGGTGGGGCGATGAGGTGAACGAACTTGGAGAGGCGTTCTACGCTTTGTCACCGTCAGGCCAGCTGCTTGCCAGAAAGGGTATCCTTGAACTGGTGAACTGGCAGGAGGCTAACGGGGTGATCTATTCTCCGGTGCCGGCCGGCAACCGTGTGATAGAACTCCCGCTCCAGATGCTCGCATCCGTGGGCTGGTACGGTTTCCACACCCAGTACTGGTTCAGCGGCGACAGCACCTTCGTGGCCGAGGTCTATCCTAAGGTGGAGCGCTATCTGCTCGGAAGCGGTCTTTGGGAATTCAAGGACAACGGTCTTCTGAACGTCCGTCCGGGCGACTGGAACTGGGGCGACTGGGGCGACGACATCGACACCGAGGTCCTGACGAACTGCTGGTACTATCTTGCCCTTAAGTCTCAAAAGGATTTCGCCCGCATTCTCGGCAAGCAGAAGGATGTTGAGATGCTTGAGGCTTTGATGAAAAGAATCTCCGACAGTTTTGACGCTCAGTATTGGACTGGTTCGGCCTACCGTGATCCGGACTACAAGAAGCAGACTGATGACCGGGCGCAGGCTATGGCCATTGTTTCCGGCCTTGCCTCACCGGATAAGTATCCGGCTCTGTTCGAGACTCTTAAAAAGGAACATCACGCCAGCCCTTACATGGAGAAGTACGTCCTGGAGGCTCTTTTCCAGATGGGACACGCTGATTTCGCCATTGAGAGGATGAAATCCCGCTACGCCAAGATGCTCGCCTACGACTACACGACCTTGTTCGAGGGTTGGGGCATCGGCAGCGAAGGCTTCGGCGGCGGCACGGTCAACCATGCGTGGAGCGGAGGCCCTCTGACCATCCTGAGCCAGAAACTATGCGGAATCGAGCCGACGGCTCCTGGCTTCAAAGCCTTCGAGGTTAAGCCTCGGATGGGTACTTTAAAGACCGCCTCGGCCTCCGTGGAGACGCACTACGGTATGATCCGTGTCCAGCTCAGCCGTCGTTCGGCCAAGTCCGACGTGGCTTCCCTCACGGTTGAGGTTCCCGAAGGGACAACGGCCACGGTGACGGCCTCCAACGGCAGACCAAGGACGCTGGCCGCGGGAACATATTCATTGAAAATCAAGGTTGACTGATGAGCGCTCGTCGTTTTATAGTTTGTGTGGCCGCCGGTATTTTGCTTGCGGCCACCGCGCTTTCCGCCCGGGAGATCGCGTGGAAGGCCCGCTGGATAGGAAAACAGGAGTACCGGAGCGAGACCAATTCCTGGCTCGCGTTCAAAAAGAAGGTCACCGTGGCGGAAGTCCCGGAAGTGATGACGGCCAGGATCGCCGCCGACTCCAAGTACTGGCTCTGGATCAATGACTCGCTGGTCGTGTTCGAGGGTGGCCTCAAGCGTGGCCCGGCTCCCGGAGACTCCTATTATGACGAGGTGGACATCGCTCCTTTCCTGAGGAAGGGAGAGAATTGCATCTCCGTCCTTGTCTGGTATTTCGGTCGCAACGGTTTCAGTCACGCCGGCAGCGGACTCGCGGGACTGCTTTTCGAGGCGGAGGCTCCCGGGCTGGAGATCCTCTCTGACAAGACTTGGGAGGCGACGGTCTTCGGCGCCTATTCGAGCGCGGGGGAGCCGGAGGCCAACTACCGTCTTCCTGAGAGCAACCTGCGCTATGACGCCAGAAAGGAGATCCCTGACTGGCGCGACCCTGCCGCCAAACGCCTCGGAAGTGCGATGGAGCTTCCGGTGATAGTCGGCCAGGCTCCTTTCGGCAAGCTTGTCAAAAGACCCATACCTCTTTGGAAGACAAGTGGTCTGCTCGACTATCCTGAGGTCCGCAGGTCGGGCGACACCCTGGTCTGCGCACTTCCGTACAACGCCCAGATCACGCCGTACCTGAAGGTGAAGGCGCCGGCGGGCAGGACGATCAGGTTGCAGACCGACCACTACAAGGTCGCCTTGGCCAGGACGCAGTGCCTTTGGGCTGAATATGTCACCAAAGATGGTGTGCAGGAATATGAGAGCCTCGGCTGGCTGAACGGCGACAAGATGTTCTACATTCTTCCGCCCGACGTGGAAGTCCTTGACGTGAAGTACAGGGAGACCGGCTACGACACCGAGATCTCCGGCACGTTCGAATGTGACGACCCTTTCCTGAATGAATATTGGAGGAAGGCGGTTCGTACCCTCTATGTCTGCATGCGCGACACCTACATGGACTGCCCTGACCGTGAGAGGGCGCAGTGGTGGGGCGACGAGGTGAATGAGCTGGGAATGGCCTTCTACTCCTTGTCACCGTCGTCGTGGGCGCTGGCGGTAAAGGGAATACACGAGCTGGTGAACTGGCAGAGGGTGGACGGTGTGCTGTCCTCTCCTGTGCCGGCGTTCAACTACTCCGCCGAGCTGCCGTCCCAGATGCTCGCCGCCTTGGGCTGGTACGGATTCCATGCGCAGTACTTCTACTCAGGCGACGATTCCTTCGTCCCGGTCGTCTATGACAGGATGAAAAAGTACCTGCATGAGGTCTGGAGGCTTGATGAGAACGGGATTCCGGTCTACAGGACAGGGGACTGGGACTGGCCGGACGCCGACTCTCCGGTCGATCAGCTCGCCTTGATGCCGTGTCTGTATTACCTTGCGCTGAAAGGCGAGCTGGAGTTCGCCAGATTGCTTGGCAAGACCGGGGACGTGGCCATGATCAGTTCGGTCATGGAGCGGCTCAAGGATTCGTACAACAGGCTGTACTGGACCGGCGAGGGCTACCGCAGTCCGTCCTACAGGGACCGTACCGATGACAGGCCTCAGGCTATGGCGGTGCTTGCCGGGATAGCCTCGGAGGACAAGTACCCTGCGATCGCTCGTGTACTGAAGACCACGGACATGGCCTCGACCTACATGGAGAAGTACATGGTGGAGGCCCTGTTCGTGCTTGGAGAGCCTTCCGCGGCTCTTGACAGGATGAAAAGGAGAATGGCCACGATCATGGATGAGCGAAGCTCGACTCTCTATGAGCATTGGAACTGGACGAATTCCAGCAACCATGCCTGGTCCGGCGCCAACATCATACTGCTCGGCCAGAAAGTCTGCGGCGTGGCTCCTTTGACTCCCGCCTTCGAGACCTTCTCCGTCCGTCCGCAGATGGGCTGGCTAAGGCGCGCCTCGACCTCGTTCGAGACTAAGTACGGCAGGATCAGCGTATCCCTCTCCCGGAAGACCACCAAATCCAGGTCAGCCGTCCTTGAGATAGATGTTCCAGCCGGCACCAAGGCCGAGGTCGTCCTGAAGAATTCCAGGACAGCCATCCTGGAATCAGGGCATCACAAGGTGGAGGTCAAGATCTGACCCCATTGACAATCAGGATCCGGAGGCCTTGCTCAACAGGATTATTGCAAATATATTTGATTCAGCATGCTGAATTATCCGAAGATGTTAGTATCTTTATCAAGCGAAATGACAAAACATTTTTTTTCGATTATGACATACAGAACTGTACTGGCAGCCGCCGCATTATTCGCGGTTGCCTTCACCTCGTCCGCGAAGGACGGATCCTACAAGGTTGTCTCACCTGACGGTCATCTCTCGGCCACGGTAGTGGTTGGTAAGACAATCTCCTATTCGGTCTCAAGGGACGCTGTCGGCCTGATTGATGCGTCGGAGATCTCGATGACGCTTTCGGACGGCATAGTCTTCGGAGAGAACGACAAGGTGCGCAAGGTGCGTAAAACCGCTGTGGATCAGGTGATTCCGACAGTTGCCTACAAGAAGTCGGAGGTTCGTGACAACTACAATGAGCTATCTCTCATATTCAAGGAATTCTCTCTTGTTTTCCGCGCCTACGACGAGGGTGTCGCCTACCGCTTCGTCAGCTCGCTGAAGAAAGACGGCAAGGTGCTGTCGGAGAAGGCTCGCTTCAATTTCGCGAAGGACTGGAGCGCCTATGTCCCTTACGTGGCTCAGCACTTGGAAACCCTTGAGAGTCAGTACTGGAACTCTTTCGAGAACACCTACACGGTCACTCCTCTTTCCGGTTGGAACAAGGAGCGCCTCGCCTTCCTGCCGATAGCGGTTTCCGCCGATGACGGGATGAAGGTTTTGATCACCGAGTCCGACCTTCTGGACTATCCGGGAATGTACCTCTACAACGAGGGCGACACCACAACCCTCTCCGGACGTTTCGCGCCGTACCCGAAGACTGTTGAATATGGCGGCCACAACATGCTTCAGGGCATTGTCAGGGAGCGCGAGGACTACATCGCGTCCTGCTCGGCCGGCGAGTCTTTCCCGTGGAGGATAATCATGGTGACGACAAACGATGCGGATCTGGCCGTCAACGACATGGTCTGGAAGCTCGGAACGCCTGCCGATCCTTCGGTGGACTACAGCTGGGTGAGGCCTGGCAAGGTGGCGTGGGACTGGTGGAACGCATGGAACATCTACGGGGTGGACTTCCGCGCCGGCATCAACAACGACACCTACAAGTACTACATCGACTTCGCACAGAATCATGGCATTGAATATGTCATCCTCGATGAAGGCTGGGCTGTCAACAAGAAGGCCGACCTGATGCAGATCGTCCCTGAGATCGACCTCCCGATGCTTTGTGAATATGCCAAGGCACACAACGTAGGCCTCATCCTTTGGGCCGGCTACTACGCTTTCGACCGCGACATGGAGAACGTCTGCCGCCATTATTCTGAAATGGGAATCAAAGGCTTCAAGGTGGACTTCATGGACAGGGACGACCAGATGATGGTGGATTTCTTCAGGCGCGCCGCCGCCACCGCCGCCAAGTACGGACTCTTGGTTGATTTCCACGGGGCATTCAAGCCGGTCGGACTCAACCGCACCTATCCAAATGTCATCAACTATGAGGGAGTCTTCGGCCTTGAGCAGATGAAGTGGAGCAAGTCCGACGTGGATCAGGTGACCTACGATGTCACCGTACCGTTCATCAGAATGGCCGCCGGCCCGATGGACTACACGCAAGGCGCCATGCGCAACGCCACAAGGAGGAACTACCATCCGGTCAACTCCGAGGCGATGAGCCAGGGCACACGCTGCCATCAGCTTGCTGAATATGTAGTTTTCGACTCTCCTCTGAACATGCTGTGCGACTCTCCGTCCAACTACATGGCCGAGCCGGAGTGCACCAAGTTCATCGCCGACTGCCCTACGACATGGGATGAGAGCGTGTCCGTCAACGGTGTCCTGGGCAGCTACATAACCCTGGCCCGCCGCAGCGGCGACATCTGGTACGTCGGCTCTCTAAACGACTGGACTGCCCGCGACCTAACCCTTGATCTCTCCTTCCTTGGCGAAGGTGACTGGACCATGGAAATCTTCCGCGACGGCATCAACGCCGACCGCGCCGCCCGCGACTACAAACGCGAGTCCGCCCGGCTTTCCGCCGACCGTAAGTTAACGATCCACATGGCCCCCGGCGGCGGCTGGACCGCCCGCATAACCAAAAAGTAATGCACCACCACCTGCCGTCTGACAGACAGCAGCCTAAGGTCGACTTAATGTAAATGAGTCGGCCTTTTTTGTGTATTAGGCTCTGTATCGACTATTGCTCTTTTAGAAGACTTCGCCGCTTTATTCCTGCCTTTCACTGTCATCTTCGTTATCGTTGTACAGTAACTCGATGCCGTCTGCTTCTCTAATTACATTCTTTTGAGTTCGGGTTAATAGACCATTCGCCTTTTATGTCTTCTTTATGATTTAAGGTTGTCTTACCCTTTGAAATGTTCTTTGATACCCTAAAAAGCAAAAAAATATGGTATATTTGTAACACTTATATTGTTTTAGACCCTATGGCTAAATTGGTAAATGGCTATAAATCAAAGGAAGAAGTTCATTATTTCTCAGATGTGATAAAAGAGAATGAACTTCCTCTTTTCCATTCTGTCGGAGATATAGAACCTGGACAACTAAAAATGTTGTCATTGTTTTCTGGTTGCGGTGGAATGGATCTTGGTTTTGAAGGGGATTTTATTTGCAATATTAAGTCTGTGCCTTCTGACTTGGGATGGATTGAGAGAAAAGTAAATAAGAATTGGGTCCTATTGAAGAAAAATCGTTTCGCTACAATATTTGCAAATGACATTTTAGAGGAAGCGTATCTTACATGGACTAACTATATGGAGCGCTATGGAAAAGACCCTTCGATCTATCATCTTGATAGTATTGTGGATCTCGTAAAACTTCATCTGAGCGGCGAGAAAGTATTCCCTGAAGGCGTAGACATAGTAACGGGAGGTTTCCCTTGTCAGGATTTCAGTATTGCCGGGAAACGCCTGGGGTTTAATTCTATAACGTCACATGATGGTAGTAGGTTGCCTGATGAGGTCGCTTCAGAAGAGAATAGAGGAAAACTCTATTTTTGGATGAAACAGGTCATAGAGATAGCGAAGCCGAAGATATTTGTGGCGGAGAATGTCAAGGGATTGACTAATTTGGGAAATGTTAAGGATATTATTCAGAAAGATTTCTCGAAAGCTGACGGAGATGGCTATATTGTCTTACATCCGAGAGTGCTTCATGCTGGGGACTATGGCGTACCGGAGACCAGAGAGCGTGTTATTTTTATAGGGATCAGGCGTTCCGCTTTAAATGAAAAAGCCAGGAATATTCTCGAGGGCGATATTATCCCGGAAGAATATAACCCTTATCCTAAACCGACTCACAAATACACTTCTGGCTCAAAAGGATTATTGGCTCCTGTTTCTTGCAGGGACGTTTTTGAAGGAATCCTTGAACCAGAAGAGAGTAGCGATCTGTCGCAGCGGTTTTATTCGAAAGCCAAGTTTATGGGAAAACATTGCCAGGGGCAGACAGAAGTCCATTTGGATGGTCTTGGACCGACAATCCGCTCGGAACATCACGGGAATATTGAATTCCGCCGTTTGTCTGCTGAGCATGGTGGAAAAAACATCCGTGAGTTGGAGTATGGATTGCAGGAGCGACGTTTGACACCTCGTGAATGTGCCATGATACAGACTTTCCCTCCGGACTATCCATTTGTGAGATATAAAAGTCATTCTAAGCTTTTTCAGGTGAGTCAATCAGGTGCATATAAGGTAATAGGCAATGCCGTACCACCTGTTCTGGCATATAACATCGCCAAGCGCTTGCAGGATTTATGGCCTCTATATTTTGAATAGATATGATGGAAGATAAGAACATTATAGCGATCCGAAAAGAAGATGTTTCTGCCGCAGATTCTGCGTTTGCATTTCTGATGCAGAAAACGGAAGATTGCCTGAATGAGAAAGCGAGGGAGAATGTTCAGGAATATAAGAGTCTTACGGCTTCGGAGTTGGAGAAGGTGTCGATGTCAGTCATTCAGCAAAGTTGCGAAGGCACCCCTTTCCGTCATGACGAAATTAAGTTAATTTCTGGCCAGAAATTTCCCGACATAATCGCAGAACAGTACTATGGCGTAGAAGTCAAGTCGACCAATAAGAATCACTGGACATCAACCGGAAGTAGTATAGTAGAAACAACAAGAGTCGCTGATGTCGAAAGTATCTATATGCTTTTCGGCAAATTAGGCGGTACTCCTGCAGAGTTTAGGTGCCGCCCATACCAGGATGTCCTTAGTGAGATAGCGGTTACTCATTCACCTCGATATTTAATCGACATGGGATTAAATGCTGGAGAGACAATATTTGACAAGATGGCTATCATGTATGATGACTTGAGGTCTTCTTCAGATTCAATTGCCAAGATTAAGCGTTACTATAAAGCCAAAGCGGAAGCAAATGGCAATCAAATGCCTTGGTGGATCTCTGGTGATGACGAAGAGCGGTCTGTCGGAATGAACATTCGAGTATGGAAAGGTCTTTCTGCAGATGAAAAATCGGATATGGTGGCGAAGATGCTCGTCTTGTTTCCAGAGGTGATTTCCGGAAATTACGATAGAGCCGCCATGTGGCTTGCCGGAGTTCAAGGAGTTGTTTGTACGAATATTAGAGACCCGTTTTCCGCCGGAGGGAAAGTTCGACGTATTGATGGCAAGGAATTGCTAAGCCCTTTGCCGAAAATCATAAAGACACTGTCAGACAAGTATCCATTAATCATTCCATTACTTAAGGAAGATTCTTCCATTAGCGATTTTATTCAAGAATATAACCCTTCATTACTTGAAGGGACTATCAGTGACAAATGGTTTGAGATGGTCTGCAATCAATTGATGAACAAGGGAATAATTATTGATATCCGAAATATTTTAGAGGACGGATTAGATGTCGAGTAAGATCGATGGTCAGCCATGCCGGACACGATGACTAAGGAGCAGCGGCATTATTGCATGTCGCGGATCAGGGGGAAGGACACACGGCCGGAGATGGTTGTGCGCAGGGGGCTGCATTCGATGGGGTTCAGGTACTCGCTGCATTCAAGGAGGCTTCCGGGGTGTCCGGATCTTGTGCTTAGAAGGTATCACACCGCGATATTCGTGAACGGGTGCTTCTGGCACGGGCATCCGGGGTGCGGGAAGTTCAGGCTTCCGCACAGCAACGTTGAGTTCTGGGCGGAGAAGATCCGCAGGAACAAGGAGCGGGACGCTGCCGAGACCGCCGCTCTTGAGGCGCTGGGATGGAATGTGATTGTGGTGTGGGAGTGCGAGCTGTCGCCGGTGGACAGGAGAAAGACCCTTGAGAGGCTGGCCTCCACGTTAAGACGGAATGTCGAACCAGAGTCGATCCATCCTATTCCTTTGTCAGTAAGGAAGTTGTCCTTGGAGGAATGACGGCGGTACATGAATTTGGCAATGGTTTGTGAATATGATTGTTTGACTTTAGTTAGCGTTAAAAAATAAGTTGGTAAAGATTTGTGAAGAATTTTCGAGGATAGATTTTAAGGATTACTTAATAATTAGTTGGTTATGAAATCTTTGAATGTGTCGCAAAAGTTGGCGGCGGCGATATTCATACTTTCGTCCGTGGCGAATCTGCTCGGCAAGCTTTTGGGTGTGAATATTCTTGTGTTATGCTCCAAGCCGCTGATTGTGCCGTCGCTGGCGCTCTTCTGCTGGCTGCTACTGACAAGGGAAGGCGTTCGCGGAAGGCGGGTGACCACGTTGATGCTGGCTATGGCGTTCGGGGCGTTGGGGGACATCCTGCTGATGTTCAACGGGCAGACCTTCTTCCTCGCTGGGCTTCTGGCCTTTCTCGTCGGTCACATATTCTATTTCCTGACGATTCCGGAGCCGCGAAAAGTTACAGGCACAAAGGAGGTGCTGATGAGGTTCATGATTCTGGCCATCCTGATCGCTGTCACGACCATCGCCGCCCACGCATTCGATGTCAAGGGATTCTTGGGAGGCTGCGTCCTGGTGTACGCATGTGTGTTCGCATTTGTCATCAACGCGGTGATTTTGGCAGCCGTCGAGACCAAAAACCGCCTCTATATCATGACCCTCGTAGGCTATGTCCTGTTTGTCATCTCTGATGCGATCCTTGCCGCCGGCATGTTCACCGGCATACGCCTTCCGTTGCATGGCTTTCTGGTGATGCCGACCTACATCCTGGCGCAGTCGCTGATTGCCCTTTCGCTCACTTCTGTGGAGATCGGAAACCGCAAGGATCAGTCAGACCGGTGATCATAGTTATTATGGCTTTGCCTCACGAGGGGCGGTTTGTATGTCGCTGACCAAAGAAAGAGCGATGCGGATTGATAATTTCCCCGAAAATTGTTATTTTTGCATCGCAAAACACGGAGGATTGTCCGAGTGGTTTATGGTGCTTGTCTCGAAAACAAGTCGGCTGAAAGGCCCCACAGGTTCGAATCCTGTATCCTCCGCCAAATCGCTGTAATGAACTAATAGTCATTAGTTTTACTTTACTTTTTTTAGATGCTCTTCTTCCTTGTATGATGTGCCCTACGCATTGTAGGATGATGCTTGTTACCCATCCTCCGATCTGGTATCCCGCCTTCAGCCACCCATCTGTGCCTCTCCGAGCGTGAAAAACCCCGAATCCCGCCTGCGGCCTCCCATCGGTGACTCTCCGAGCGTGAAAAACCCCGTATCCCGCCCGTAGCCTCACGCCGCAACCTCCTTATTGCTTTACGAATATTTATTACTATATTCGTTCGATTATATTTAAGGATTACTTATCTTGCAGAAACAATTGATTGATATGTTAATGAAGAAATCATCTTTCGCCGCGACGGTGGCTCTCACACTGGTGCTGGCCGGGTGCTCGGGCAATGGGCCTGACGAGAACATCGCATTGAACAAGGCGGCTTACGCATCGTCAACCTATGACTACAACCTTACGGCGCAACTGGTCACCGACGGGGTCGTCGAGAGTGGGGAGCCGGCCTGGCTGAAGGTCTCCACGCCCGAGGGCGAACTTCCTCGGCGCGAGAAAGAATGGACGGTGGATGCGGGGCCATATTCAGGAAACACATTGGAAGGGTACAGCACCTTTCTTGAATATGAGTGGGGACGCCAGAGTTTTACCGCGTCCTGTGTCAGGATCCGGGGATATGTCGTCTATCAGGAACCTAGCTCTGAATGGTCAATTTCTTGCCGCGCTTCAGGCTCCGGTACGGATTTCCGTGAGGTCGGATTCATCGGAGGATCCGGGCTGCCGGGATCGCCGCGCCATCCCGAGGTGATCACCGACCCTAATAAGCAGGCTGAGACTCTGACAAGGCCTGCGAGGGAGTTGGATCTTGAGATACCTCTTGCCAATGCTGTGGATTTCAGTCGCTTCCATGTTCAGTTCGAGATGGAAGGCGCTCTTTTCTGGGTCATCAAGTCCGTGGATTTCTCCTCGGAGAAGTCCTTCGGCAGAAGTTCCGACACGGGACCTTACGACTCAAAGGAGGCAAGGGGATTCAACGTGCTTCCTTCTGAGGTCTTTACCAGCGCATGGATGAGCGCGGACGGCGGCCCGCAGTGGATCAGCGTCGATCTTGGCTCAAAAAGAAAGTTCGACGAGATCCGGCTGCATTGGATCCATAGAGCCGAGGGCGGCTGGGTCGAGGTTTCGGACGACGCGAAGGTCTGGAGACGAGTCGCGGATCTTCCGGTGACGGATTCGCTGACATATTCATTCAAGGCGAAAGGGAACGCACGCTATGTCCGCCTCCGCCTGACGGGAGCGGCTGATGATGGTGAGTGTCTGGCTTTGAGCGAGTTTGAGGTGTTCGGACCGAAGGTGAAAGACGGCAGGTCCGACGATGCGGAGTGGAAGCTTCAGAGAGCCTCGGCGGTGACTTCCGGCGGTGAGGAGATCTCCTCCAATGAATATGACGACGCTGATTGGCTGCCTGCCGTCGTGCCGGGAACGGTTCTCTACAGCTACATCGCCGCCGGTGCGGTTCCGGATCCGGCGATCGCCGACAACAACCTGCATATTTCCGAATCCTACTTCAACTCGGATTTCTGGTACAGGTGGACACCTGCGATCCAGTCGCTTACCCTGTCGAAGCGCCCGGGAGACCGCATCTTTCTTGCTTTCGATGGAATCAACTGGAAGGCAGAGGTTTATCTCAACGGCAACAAGCTTGGAAACATCGCCGGCGCTTTCAGGCGCGCACGCTTTGACATCACGGATTTGCTCCGGGAGGACGGTAACGTGGTAGCGGTCCGCGTCATCAAGCCGGCCCATTACGCGGCGGTAAAGGAGAAAAACGCCGAGAGTCCTGACTTCAACGGAGGTCAGTTGGGAGCCGACAACCCAACATTCCATGCGACCGTCGGCTGGGATTGGATGCCTACGGTCAGAGGCCGTGACATGGGGATCTGGAACGATGTCAGGATCGAGCGATCCGCTCCGGTGTACCTCAGCGACCCTCTGGTGCAGAGCCGCTTGAAGGACGGCCTGGCATCGATGACGGTGTCCGTCAATGTGGCCGGAGTCTCTTCGGAAGACGTTGCCGGAACCCTCCGTGGAACTATAGAAGGAATTGAGTTTAAGCGGCATATCGTCGCCAAGGCGGGGACGGTCGAGACTCTGGCATTCACGCCGGAGGAATATTCACAACTGAAGGATCGCGAGATCGCTCTTTGGTGGCCGAACGGCTACGGCGAGCCGAACCTGCACAAGGCCACCTTCTCGTTCATCCCAGACGGGGCGGAGGAGGCGATGACCTCCATCGAGTGGCTTGCCGGAATCCGCGAATTCACTTACGGCGACGTGATGAGCGACCTCAAAATGTTCATCAATGGCCGCCGCTTCTTGCCGAAAGGCGGGAACTGGGGGTTCAGTGAATATAATCTCCGCTACGGAGCCGATGAATATGACACCGCTGTCCGCATGCACAGAGACATGAATCTGAATATGATCCGTAACTGGGTCGGCCAGACGGGCGACGAGGAGTTCTACGAGGCTTGTGACAAGTACGGAATCGTGGTCTGGCAGGACTTCTGGCTAGCTAATCCGGCTGACGGTCCGGATCCGGACGACAATGAGATGTTCCTTGACAATGCCAGGGATTATGTCAGCCTGATCCGCAGGCATCCGAGCATCGGACTTTACTGCGGACGCAACGAGGGCTATCCTCCTGCCGCCTTGAACGATGGCCTTGTCATGACCGTGAAGGATCTCCATTCTGACATCGTGTACATCCCAAGCTCAGCGGACGACGGTGTCAGCGGTCACGGCCCTTACCGTGCGGTCGAGCCTTCCTTCTATTTCGAGAACCCTACGTCCAAGTTCCACAGCGAGAGGGGAATGCCGGCCATCATGGACTATAAGAGCCTGTCGCAGATGCTGACATCCGGGCATTTGTGGCCGATCGATGATGTCTGGGGGCAGCATGATTTCACCAGGACGGGAGCGCAGGGAGACACGGCGTTCATCGGGATGACCCGCAGGCGTTTCGGTGACCAGGCATTGGAGTCCGCCGAGAGGTTCGCGAAGTATGCCCAGTGGATCAATTATGATGGCTACCGTGCCATGTACGAGGCTAACAATGTGAACCGCAAGGGATTGCTGATCTGGATGTCCCACAGTGCGTGGCCGAGCCTCGCATGGCAGACTTACGACTATTGGTTCCGTCCGACCGGTGCGTGCGCCGCCGTGAGGAAGACCTGTGAGCCGTTGCACATCCAGTTGAACCCGGCCACTTGCCGGATTGAGGTTGTCAACGCCAGCTGCGGTGATCTTAATAACCTTACAGCCAGCGTTACCTTAGTCAATCCGAACGGTGAGGAAGTATATTCAAAAACAGCTCAAGTGAGTCCTGCGGAGGACACGACGACTCCGGTGCTTGACATCGCTGATGTGCCGGATGGTCTTTGCATCGTGACTCTCTCCCTGACTTCCGCTGACGGAAAACTCCTTTCGGAGAACCGCTATTTCCGTAATTTCCGGTCCGGCAAAGACACCGGTAACTATCAGGCGTTGGTCGGCACAAAGTGGCTGGATGATTCCATGCTCAGGTTCGATTGACGGGTGGGATGCTAAAAAGAAGTTGGCTGGTTTTGGTAACGTGCAAAATCAGCCAACTTCTTTTTTGTATCCTTTTGTGTCGTTTAAGATTACCTACTTGTTCTTTAACGCTTACTTAGTTTGCGTTAAGGATTACTATAAAGTCGTGAGGCGGAAATTGCGCCAGAGGACTTTGATGTTGTTGCCGTCGTGGATCTGGAGCATGATGCGGCCTGACTTTGATCCGATCAGCTCGTCATTGATGTCAACCATAGGCTCGCCGTTCAGCCATGTCTTCACATTGTCGCCCTCCACTCTCAGGCGAAGCGTGTTCCATTCTCCTTCCTTGAGGATCTCCTCCTTCTCGTCAGGAATCTGAACCAGCCAGCCACGTCCGTATGACTCGTAGATGCCTGCCGTGTCATAGCCCTTCGGAGCGACCTCGCACTGCCAGCCGTTCACGATATTGTTCTGGTAGCCGCCCTCCACGAATGAGTGGAAGAAGAGACCGGAGTTGCCGTTGGAGCACTGCCGGAACTCTACGGTGAGGTCGAAGTCCTTGTAATATTCACGGGTTCCGAGATAGCCGTAGCGGAGGTCTTCTCCGTTCTCTGTCACGAGGTTGCCTTCCTCGTCCACACCGGTGCGCATGCTTCCGAACAACTCCCATCCGTGCAGATCCTTGCCGTTGAAAAGCTCGACCTCCTTGCCGGCCTTGCGTGGCAGTTCCTTGATCTTGATGTTCCTGAAAGAGGCCGGGTCGCCGTGGTCCTGAAGACAGATCACGCCTTCGTGAGCGAGACCATATTCAGTGGCGTCGCCCCATTTGCCGCTTGCCTTCCTCTCGAACCAGTCGTCCGTCCAAGCCTCGAACTCAAGGATCTTCTCGCCGTTGAGCCAATGCTCCACGTGGCCGTTGTCGAAGACGATCTTCGAGTTGTTCCATTCGCCCTGAGGGTTGACCTTCATCTTGCTGTAGTCAGGAAGATGCATCGCGTAGTCCACGCCGAGTTTCTGCCACTCTTCCAGTCTGGTAGGGGCATTGACTTCTTCCCATCCCTCATTGTCAATCAGTTGGTACTCAGGTCCGGTGACATACGGAACCTTGAATTTAGGATTCTCGACCACGTGGTAGAGCATTCCGCTGTTTCCTCCGTGCGTGAGTTTCCAGTCCCACGAGAGTTCAAAATTCTCGTACTTCTTGTCCGTGACGATGTAGCCTGACTCGTCGGCTCCCTCTCCGGAAGCCTGGATGCAGCCGTCCACGACGGTCCAGCCGTTGGTCAGAGAGTCACCGTTGTAGTCACGCCAGCCGTCGAGGTTCTCTCCGTTGAAAAGGAGTACCCAGCCGTCAGCCTTCTCGGCGGAGGTCAATGTGTTCGGTTTTGTGCCGCAGGATGTCACCGCTGTCGCTAATCCGGCGACGGCAAGTGCCAAAATGATCTTTTTCATGGTAGAAATATTAAATATACAGTTTTGTGTCATTGTGAGTGATGGTTGTAAGCCAGTCAATTCAAGTGCAAAAATATGCAAATCTCCGAACGAATGCAAATAATGCTCTGGCGCGGAGTGGCTTACTGATGGTTGAAAAGCGGCTTCCAAGCGCTTCCAGGCGTGTTTTGAGGCGCGGACAGTGTGTTTTTTTATGTTGAAAAAAAGAGAATCTCGGGGAAATTGTGTAAACTTGCAACTAATTTTAGAAAAACGGACTGTATGAAGAAGAATCTGACAAGATTTGTCTATGGCTTTATGCTTTTGATCGCCACCTCTTGTGGCAAGAATGGAACAACCCCTGATCCGGCTCCCGCGCCGGAACCTGAGCCGGAGCCGAGTCCGGAGGTGGTTGCCGACAACCTAAGCAAGGACGGAACCTCCAATTGCTATCTCATCACCAAGGAAGGCGATTATTCCTTTGACGCGACCGTTAGAGGGAACGGGGCTGCCACGGAAGGTCTTGACGCTCCGGAGAAACTGTCGCCGGCATCAGCGGCGCTGGTCTGGGAAACATCCAAAGGGATGATCACGAATGTCGCTTTCAAAGACGGGAAGATAACCTTCAAGGCGGCCTCTCAGCCGGGCAACGCTTTGATCGCGGCCTGTTCGGAGGACAAGACGATCATCTGGAGCTGGCACATCTGGTTCCCGGAGGAAGCGATCGCCACGTCAACCTCAAAGACGGGTTATGAGGTTATGAATATGAACCTTGGCGCGATGACTTCCTCTTTCGGCTCGACTCCGGATGTAAGGCCCTATGGCTTGCTGTACCAGTGGGGACGTAAGGATCCGTTCCCGTCCTCTCCGACTCTCACCGGGGACATCAACACGGTCGGCTCGCCGGTCTACGGACCGGAAGGGAAGGAGGTCAAGATCTCTTACTCTCCTCGTAATTCGGTAGAATCCAACACGTTGGCATATTCAATAGCGAACCCGACAAAATGCTTTTCCAACAACGCGCAGTACGTCTCGTGCCGGGATTGGCTGAAAGCGTCCGACAGCAACGATGCCTTGTGGGGGAATCCTTATGGCTGGGAAAGGGATTCCGAGAACAAGTACCCGAACAAAGGTGCCAAGTCTTTCTATGATCCGTGTCCTGTTGGCTACCGTGTGCCGCCTGCCGATGTTTTCAGGACGTTCGCCGTGCCGGGAGGATATTCAGAGAACCTGACGGAATTCGATGTCGATGATGTCGATGGTGACGGCTTGGTCACCGCGAAGGACTTCAATTACGGATGGTCGTTCAAAATGAAGGAAGGTTCCCTGCTTTTCCCTGCCGCCGCCCGCTATGACGGCACTTATGCGATGCTGTATGGCTCCAAGAGCGGACTTTGGGGCGCCTACTGGGGAAACTCCTCCGCCAAGTCCACCGCAGCCAAGGGGCTTGGGTTCTGTGTCCTCGCCTTCAGGTGTGAGCCTACCGGAGTCTCCGTGTCGCCCATCGCGGCGGCTAGTCGCGCCGACGCCTATTCCGTCCGCTGCGTCAAGGAGTAGCGGAGTCGGACATTGTCGCCTTGCCTGGCGGTTGGCTTATTCCATGAACCTGATCATGTCCTCACGTCTTGGCTTGGCCTCCGGAGTTTCGTCCTGGTAGCCCAAGGCGATGCAGTAGAGCAGTTTGTAGCCTTGTGAGAACGCCATCCGGTCGAGATAGGGCTTGGCCGATGGCGAATCGAGGAGCCAACGCGCTGAGCTTCCCAAGCAGCAGGATCCGATGCCCTTTGCCCAGGCGGCGAGGATGATGTTCTCGCCAAGCAGACCGCAATCGATCTGTGCCATGTCGTACTGTGTGTCGTAGGCTATGCAGATGACGCACGGGGCGTTCACGAAGATATTCTTGAAGCCTTTCCGCTCCGCGATCTTCGGATTGTCCTTCACCACGGCTCTTGTGATCGAGTCGATGAGGGCAGGGGAGTCGATCACCCTTATCTCATACGACTGCAGGTTCTGACCGTTCGGCGCGTTGACGCCGCATCTCAGAATGTCGTTCAAGGTCTCCCGGCTGATGACGGAGTCCTTGTAGGCGCGTATGCTTCTTCGGCTCATCATCAAGTCTGTCACGACAGTTGCGGTATCAACATTTGCCGTAGCTTCCTGCTTCTTGTTTTCGTTGCATGCCGGCAGCAAAAACAGTGTGGCGGCTATGCCTAAAAGTGTCTTTTTCATAATCGTCTTATTATCAATAACCTATTAACTGCTGTGCTGTTCAGTGCGGCCTGAAGATCCCGTGGACGAAGCGCCGTCAGTCTTCCATTTTCTGCCAACCCCGATCCGTCCCGTCTGAACAAAAATACACTTTTTCCGAACATCATTCAAGCGCTTGCTGTTTTTTCAACGACTGTCCGATGATTTTTATTAAATGTATTCTTGTCCTGAATTGTGCCTTGCTGATTTTGAGGCAAACCTGTTGGGTGCCGAAGGCTCGTAGATCGATGTGGGCATGGCATGGTGCTTAGGCAGATTCGGCGACCGACGAGGGAACCTGCGGGAGTCTTCGGCGGGTGCGTTTTACAAAAGACGTTCAGCCCAAATGGCTTTTGAAGGCGGTGGGACTATGAATATGTTGAAAAAGTATAGGGTAAGATCGAGAGTTTTTCAGCATATTCTTTAATTGACGGCGTTCTATGCCCTTTCACCCTGAATGTGTTTTGTAAGATTTAAGATTCAGGTGCTGGTCATGTTGCCTGAATGTGCCGCCGGTCAGCGTTAGATCACTGCCGCTCATCGCCGCGGCTGGCCGCTTGGATAGGGGACTCAGAATAAAAATGCCTCTCAGGTGACTGAGAGGCGGATTTTTGTGGAGCATAGGAGGATCGAACTCCTGACCTCAAGATTGCGAACCTTGCGCTCTACCAGCTGAGCTAATACCCCGATCGGACTGCAAAGATACAAAAAACTTCATTTATACAATGAATTTCATTCGAGAATATTGCGCAAAACATTTATTGATTGTGACAACGGATGTCCTGTGTGCGATTCCAAGTGGAGGATGGTTACCGTGTGGAGGCAATGAATTCCTTATACTTGATGAAATCATCCGGAAGCGGCATGTCATAGACCTTGCTTCTTAGGAATGCTCCGTAATCCTTGATGTCTGAATATTTCGACTGCTCCTCCACGGTCAGAGTCTCTCCGACGCCGACTCTGATCCTTCTGTACCTCTTGTTGACAAGTTCGTGCGGAAGCTGCATCAGGCGCACCCTCCAGTCTATCAGCCCAAGATTATAGAACCATAATGAATTATGGTCAAAAAACCGGATAGGGACAATCGGAACCTTGGCTTTCTGAATAAGCCTCAGAACCGCTTCCTGCCACTCTCTGTCCTTGATTTTCATCTCTTTAAGGCTGAGGTCGGACACGGCACCTGACGGGAAGAATCCCACCGGTTCACCATCGTGAAGCCTTTCCAGAACCTCACGGACTCCCTGGATGTTCTTGGCTGTTATTCCCTTGTTCAAGTTGTTCTTCGGATTGACAACGATGAGACTTGGGCGCAGCGCTTCGACAAGGGCGAGGAATTCGGTCACCATCACCTTGAAGCCAGGCCTGATGTGTCCGATAAGGTCAATTAGAATGACACCGTCCATTCCTCCGTAGGGATGGTTGCTGACCGTGATGAACGGCCCGTCGGGCAAATTCGCAAGCCTTTGCGAGCCTCCCAGCTGGTAGTTGACCCCAAGCTTGTCCAGGAGTGCGCCCGCGAAATCCGTCCCTTGATGTTCATCAATCGTGTCGTAAATGTCGGACAGTGTCTTGATGGACAGGACTTTTCTTAGGAAACCAGCGACAGTGTTGCCGATTTTTCCCTTGAAAACCGGCGCAAGTTGCTCAATCTGTTCTACTGGAAGAAGAGGCATTATTTGTCTTCCCTCTTAGGCATCGGATCCATCTTGGCGTAACCCTTTGCGTCACTGATGATTGTCACCAGATAAATGATCACAAGCAAGGCCAGGATCACAAGACCTGCCACGTCAAGCGCCCTGAGGTCGATGTCCTTGCCGAATATGCTGACCACTGTGCTGAACTCCCTGAGCGGCTCTATGAATATAAAGAGAGATGTCAAGATAATGGCGATCACTCTGAATTCAGTAGGTCCAAGTTTGGCGTAGGTGAGCCTGAACTCGCTCTTGAGGTGGGCGTTCACGCTGACGTTGACAGTTAGGCAAAGATAGACCACGAATATCATAAGCGCCAGATCCAGCCGCATAAGGTATGACAGTCCGAGGCCTACGAACATAAAGGCTTCGTTTATGCAATCGACAGTGTGGTCGAGATAGTAGCCGTAGATCGGTCTCTGGGTCTTGCGGACTCTGGCAAGAGTGCCGTCAAGGGAGTCTCCGTACCAGTTGACAACGAAGCCGAAGCAGCTGAGCCAAAGGAAGTTGACGTTCACGCTGCAGAGGATGTACCCGGCTCCGATCATTATCGCACCGAGTGTGCCGATGGCTGTGAGTGTGTCAGATACGACCCATTTCGGCTGCCTCTCGGCCAGCCAGACAAGGGCCTTTTTCTCGACTCCGTTCAGGATGGAGGTCTGTATTCTTTCCGCTTTCTTGTCTGCCATATTAATTATGTGTTAGATGTTTTTGACGTAAATCCTGGCTCTCTTGTGGAGGTGATGCTCGAATTTGCCCCAGAGATTCTGGACATTATGGTTCTCCTCAAGCTCACGGGTGCTCTCGACGTACTTGATGCCGTTCTTGTGCATCCCGCGGCCGATCTTGGAGATGATCATCGCATTGACACCCTTGTCCTTATATTCATTGGAGATGGCTATCAGCAAGGCATCGATCGTGTCGTTGTGACGCAACGCCCTGAGAATATGGATGAAACCGAACGGGAACATATGCCCTTTCGCTTTCTGCAGAGCCTTTGACAGTGATGGAAGGGTGATTCCGAATCCGACCACCTTGTCGGTCTCGTCAACGATGACAGAGACGTAGTCCAGATTGAGGTTCGGGAAGAACTGGTCCTTAAGATCCTCGCACTGGGCAGGGGAGAGCTCCGAGAATCCGTGCAAGACAGAGTAACATTCGTTCATCACACGGAATATTCCGTCGGCATATTTGTGGAGCAGCTCATTCTTGTTCTTGTAGTCGCCTTCCTTGAGATTGTAGCGCTCACCGATCATTTCGGCGAAGTGGAAATAACGGTCAAGATTGTCCGGAACAGTGATCTTATATTCCACGAAATCAGTCTCTTTCGAGAATCCTTCTTTCAGGAGCATCGGCTCGTAGTAGGGAGCGTTGTACTTTCCGTAGGCGGTGGGAAGTTGGTCGAAACCTTCGACAAGAACTCCGGAGATGTCAAACTCAAGGAAACCGACAGGGCCTTCAATGATCTCCATTCCTTTTTCCTTGCCATATTCCTTCACCCTTTCCATCAGGGCGTGTACCACCTCCTGTGATTCGATGAAGTCTATCCAGCAGAAACGGCAGATCTTCTTGTCAACCTTTTTGTTGTACTTATAGTTTATGATGCCGGCGACTCTGCCGACAATCTTGCCGTTTTCATCGTATGCCAGCCAATATTTCCCTTCGCAGACCTCAAAGGCCCGGTTTTTGCCCGGAGTGAGGGTGTCCATTTCCATCGACTCGATCTGAGGAACGTAGTATTCGTTGTCCGCATACAACTCGTTCGGGAACCGGACGAAACGCCTCAGATCCTGTCTGCTGATCACTTCCTTGGTTGTAATAGCCATTATTTCTTGTCTTAAACCACAAAAATAACAAAAAACGACAAATATTCCTTTTTTTAGGGATTACTTAGAGCTCCACTTTTTCTAATGAGCGGCCGAGCGGCTCCGGTTGACGACCGCCACTCCGCTGAAAACCATAATGATGGCTACTATTTTCTGCCAGGTCATCGTGTCCATCCCGCCGATGACGCTGAGCAGGCAGGCCAGAATCGGCTGAAGGTAGGTGTACATCGCCACGATGGTCGGGCGGACGCTTTTCTGGCCGACCGGAATCAGAAAGTATGCGACAAAGGTGGCAAAGAAGATAAGATAGCCTATCTCAAGGGCTTGCGGCAACTTGATGGCGGCGTAGTCGGTGTGGAGCAGATCCTCAAAAGACAGCGGCAGCGACATCAGAAGCGAGAAAAGAAACATCCACTTCATAAAAGTGATCACTGAATATCTTTGGATCAGCGGCCTGAACGCTCCGAGGTACAGCGAGAAGCTGATGCTGTTCAGAAACAGCAGAATAAACCCTAAAGGCTGCGTGGCCTCGACCCCATTGTGACTATGTACGGAATTGAATATCAGGAATATGATTCCGATGAAGCTGATTCCTACTCCGGCGGCCTTCTTCGCGGTGATAGGCTCTTTTACGAATATGAACGCGAAGAACATGGTGAAGATCGGGCCGAGTGTTCCGATGATGGACGCGTCTATGGTCGTGGCCATCGTGATGCCTTTGAGGAACGTGTATTGGGTGATGAACAGACCGAATATGGATGCCAACGCAATCTGTATCAGATCTTTGACCGGGACTTTCTCTTTAGGCGTGAACAATGAGATCAGCCAGAACAAAGCTGACGCTCCGACGGCTCTCAGCGTGAACAATGCGATAGGGGAGACAACCGCCGAATTGGAGATGTCCTTTGTCAGTACGATGTTGACGCCGAAGATCGTGTAGGCCGCCAGCAGTGCCAGATGCCCTTTCAGATTGCCGCCCGCCATTCCATTCCGATTACTGTTCGCCATAGCCGTCCTCCGAGCATTGCGGGCATATTCCTTTAATAAGGTAGTTCGCCGTGGTTTCTGAATATCCCGCCGGGAGCGTCACAGGGGGGATGTGGATGTCCTCAAGGCAGAAGGTGCGGTGGCACTTCTCGCAGAAAAAATGCACGTGCGCGTCCTCGTCGCGCGCTGAGTCGTGGCTCAGGCAGAGCTCGTAGCGGGTGCCGTCGCCGCCGTCCTCGATCGCGTGCACGAGGTGGTGCTCCTTGAACAGCGTGAGGCTTCTGAATATTCCAGACTTGTCGATCGTGCCGATCTTGTCCTCCAGCTCCATAAGGCTCAGCGGACGGCCCTCGGTAAGGAGCGCCTTTGCCACAATCAGCCTGTTGGCCGTGGTTTTCACCCCGTGCCTCTCAAGCAATTCCGTCAGGTCTATGTTCGGCATATCTCCTATCTGTTTTTATATTACGCATCGCAAATTTACTTAATTTTTTGAAGTATTGTATTCCGTTCGATAGAATGACAGGAGCGAAGCGACAAGTCGGCTTCTGCCGACCGGCTATAGGCCGAAATCCTCCAAAGGGGGTGCAGGGGGGGGATATGTTGCAAATTTTGGTTTGACCAAACCAAAATTTGCAACCAAGTTGCAGAGTTGTTTTCCGACCTTTGCACCGTTGAAATCAAAGTCAAAGAAAGAATATGGAAAAGGAAAACAAAATCAGATTCGCGAGAATCATTCTTTCAGCCGCCCTGCTTGGCGTGGCAGTCTTGGTCGAGAAGAAGTGCGACCTCAGCGTCTGGCAGCTTCTCCTTGTTTATTTAATCCCTTATCTCATCGCCGGTTACGACACCTTGCTTGAAGCCGGAGAGAAAATCATCAAAGGTGACTTCTTCGATGAGGACTTCCTGATGAGCATCGCCACCATCGGCGCGCTCTGCATCGGATTCCTTCCCGGAGCGGAGACCCAGTTCCCGGAGGCGGTCTTCGTGATGCTGTTCTTCCAGGTCGGAGAACTTTTCGAGGACATAGCAGAAGGCCGGAGCCGCAAGTCAATCTCGGCATTGATGGACATAAGACCGGACACGGCCAATGTTGAACGTGACGGGAAAGTCTTGACAGTCAATCCAGAAGAGGTGAAAGTCGGCGAGACGATCGTTGTGAGGCCTGGAGAGAAGGTTCCGATGGACGGTTTAGTCCTCGAAGGAACCTCAAGCCTTAACACCGTGGCCCTGACCGGAGAAAGCGTTCCACGGAGCATATCTAAAGACGATGACATTATCTCTGGTTGCGTGAACCTTACCGGAGTCATCCGCGCGAAAGTCACGAAGGCGTTCGGTGAGTCAACCGCATCCAAGATCCTTGACCTTGTCGAGAACGCTTCCGAGAACAAGTCCAAGAGCGAAAGCTTCATCTCAAGGTTCGCAAAGATCTACACCCCGGTTGTCGTGATCGCCGCATTGGTGCTGGCTTTCATTCCTCCAGTGCTTTCCGGCGATTTCGGCGGCACATTCGCCACGTGGCTCTACAGGGCTCTGACATTCCTGATAGTCTCCTGTCCGTGCGCCCTCGTGATCTCCGTTCCGCTGTCGTTCTTCGGAGGCATAGGTGGAGCTTCATCCAAAGGAATCCTCGTCAAAGGATCGAATTACCTTGAGGCCTTGGCCAAAATCGGAACGGTTGTCTTCGACAAGACCGGAACCCTTACGGAAGGTGTGTTCGACGTGACCGCCGTCCATCCGGAAAAGATTGACGGGAAGGAGCTTCTGCATCTTGCGGCGCACGTGGAGAGATATTCCACCCACCCTGTGGCCATCTCGCTGAGGAACGCCTACCCCGGCGAGGCTGACGGATGCTCGGTGGAGAATGTGGAGGAGGTCGCCGGTCAAGGAGTGCGCGCGCTGGTGAACGGAAAGACTGTCTGCGTCGGCAACACGAGGATGATGGACGCTGCCGGAGCGAAATGGAAGCCTTGCGAGAAGAACGGAACCATCGTTCATGTCAGCGTGGACGGCGACTATGTCGGTCACATCGTGGTCTCAGACAGAATCAAGGCCGATGCCGCAGATGCCATAAAGGCTCTTAAGGCGGAAGGCGTGACCAAGACGGTGATGCTCACCGGAGACAAGCGTGAGGTCGGTGAATATGTTGCCTCGGCCATCGGGCTTGACGAGTTCCACGCCGAACTCTTGCCGGCAGACAAAGTCTCTGAGTTAGAGAAACTTCTTGATAATAAGCCGTCCGGAAAGACGCTCGCCTTTGTGGGTGACGGCATCAACGACGCTCCGGTGCTCGCAAGGGCCGACCTTGGAATTGCGATGGGTGGCCTGGGATCCGACGCTGCTATAGAGGCCGCCGATGTTGTACTGATGGATGACAAGCCATCCAAGATAGCCCTTGGCGTGAAGATCGCCCGTAAGACCCTCCGTCTGGCAAGGGAGAACACCTTCTTCGCCATATTCATAAAACTTCTCGTCCTCGTCCTTGCCGTCCTTGGCATCGCCACAATGTGGATGGCCGTCTTCGCCGATGTCGGCGTTACCGTCCTCGCTGTCCTGAACGCGATGCGCGCCCTGAAAGTTTAGGGATATTTCCGGATTCCCCTTACTCTGCGTCGTCCTCCGGCTCAAGGTGAAGGGAGATCTGGGTCTCAGGGCCGAATTCCTTGCGGAGGGACTCCTCGACCTTCTTGGAGATGTTGTGGGCTTCTTTGAGGGAGATGTCGGAGTGCAGGACGAGGTGTCCTTCCATGATTATTCCCGGCCCCTCGCGTCTGGTCTTAAGCTCGTGAAGCTCAATGACTCCGGGGATAGTCTTGGCGGTCGCCTCGATCCGCTCCTCAACCTCGTCCGGAAGCGACACGTCCAGAAGTTCCTTGATCGCCGGCACGGACATCCTCACCGCCATGACGAAGATGAATATGCTGATGACGCAGCCGGTGACCGGGTCGAGGATGACAAACTTGTTTCCAAGGAATATGGCGCCGCCGATGCCGATCAGCGATCCGATCGAGGACATCGCATCCGAACGGTGGTGCCAGGCGTTGGCGATCATCATCGGGCTGTTGAGGGCTTTTCCTTGGATGATTGTGTAGTGGTAGAGCGCTTCTTTAAAGACTATTGAGGCCACGGCGGCCCAGAACGCTATCATACCAGGCGAGCTGACCTGCTTTCCGCCAAGGATGGCCTTGATCTTCCCTATGCCGCCGGACATCAGGTTCGCCGCCACGACAATCAGCATCAGGCTGATGATCAGCGTTGCGAAGGTCTCGAACTTGCCGTGGCCGTAGTCGTGGTTCTTGTCTCTTCCCTTGGATGAGATCTTCACGAACACTATCACGATGATGTCGCTCAAAAGGTCTGACAGCGAGTGGATACCGTCGGCGATCATCGCCGTGGAACGCCCCATGATCCCCGCAAGGATCTTGAAGACCGTAAGCACGATGTTGACCACCGAACCGACCAGTGTCACGAAAGTCACTTTTGATGTCCTGTCCATTATGAGTATCGTTTTGGGAATCTGAATATGATCGAGAGACATGCCACCGCGCATAGCACGAATGGATAGAAGAGGCACGGGATGATCTGCGTGGCCGCGATGCCGGCGAATCCTGAGGCCATCAGCAGCTGCGCTCCGTAGGGGATTATGCCTTGCACGATGCAGGAGAACGTGTCCAGCAGACTGGCGGATTTCCTTGGGTCAACGCCGAATCTTCCGGTGATGTCGCGGGCGATGTCTCCCGTTGTCAGGATGGCTATCGTGTTGTTGGCCGTGCAGAGATTCGACAGTCCGACGAGACCGGCGATGCTGAATTCGGCTCCACGTTTGCCTTTGATGCCTTTCGTAAGGCCGCGGATGATGAAATCCAGGCCTCCGTTATGCCTGATCAGCTCCAGCATCCCGCCGGAAAGCATAGTCACGATGATCAGCTCACCCATTCCGCCGATTCCGTCCCCTACACTGCCGAGAAATCCGAGCCACGTCATCCCGTCCAGGAATCCGATCACGGCGCTCAGGACCAGACCGATGCCAAGCACCACAAGCACGTTTATCCCGCACAGCGCCAGCACGATGACCGTCAGATAGGGGATCAGCTTGACATATTCGATCTGCCCGATCTCCGGGGTGGCTCCGTGGTTGAGACCGATGATGAGATAGATGATCGTGACAATCACCGCCGCCGGGCCGCAGATCCAGATGTTGGCCTTGAACTTGTCCGACATGGAGCATCCTTGTGTCGTGGTCGAGGCGATGGTCGTGTCGGAGATAAAGGACAGGTTGTCGCCGAAGAAAGCGCCGCCGACAATCAGTCCGGTGAGCATCGCCAATGAGAGGCCGGACTGGCCGGCGATTCCGGATGCGATCGGTACAAGGGCCACAACGGTACCCACACTGGTGCCTATGGACATCGAGATGAAGCACGACGCCAGGAACAGCCCGGCGAGCAGCCATTTGCCCGGCAGAATGGTAAGAGTGAGATTGACAGTCGCTTCCACGCTTCCGATCGCTTTGGCGGTGGTGGCGAACGCCCCCGCCATCACGAAGATCCAGATCATCAGCAGCACGTTCTTGTTGCCCGCGCCGCTTGAGAATATGCTTATCCTCTCACTCACAGTGCCTTTCGTGATCAGCATCGCATAGACCGATGCGATCAGGAACGCCGAGGCGATCGGCACCTTGTAGAAGTCGCGCGCCACCAGCGATGACACCAGATAAGTCACAAGAAAAACAGCCAACGGGCTAAGTGCCAGCCAGCCGTTCATTTTCAGTCTGTTGATAGTTCGTTCCATAATACTTTGCAAATTTAGTAAATTACAGAATAATATCTATCTTTGTCTAAAACCAAATACTATTTGAGATGAATAAGAGAATTTTACCATTCGCCGTCGCCGCGCTGGCACTGACCTTGGCTTCCTGTTCTGACAATGAGACTGAGGTCGCCACTTTTGCCAACACTTACGAGCAGACGCTCGCGCAGAGCGATTCCGCTTCGGTGCAGATAGTTCATTCTGTCGAGTACTACAAGAGCTTCGAGGGCGGTTACGCTTTGAAGAAGAAGATCAACAACTCTATCGTAAAGGCTTGTTTCGGAGAGAAATATGACGGTTTTTCGGTGGAGGAGGCTTCCGATGCCGTGTCGGACACGTTGATTGCCAACTACCAGAGGGAGGCGGGAAGTGTCTACGACGATGCTGTCGCCTACGCCAAGGAGAATGGATTAGACTATGACTATAACTATAGCGCGGCGATGACCTGCAACTGGTACTACACCGTTCAGGGAAAGTTCGCGGAAGGGTTCATGGATCTCCAGACCTACCAGGTGTACAGCGAGAACTACCTTGGCGGAGCCCACGGAATGCATTATCTGATTCCGAACATCATCAACCTGAAGACTGGCGAGATCGTGACGGAAAACGAATTGTTCAAGCCTGGCTATGTCGCTCCGGTAACGGAATTGATCAAGTCCAAGCTTGCGTTGGACAGGGGAGTTGAAGACATTAATGAAAGTGTGATGTTCAGTGAAGGCCTGGTTCCTAATGGACATTGCGGTGTGTCAGGCGCGGGAGTGACTTGGTACTACCAGCCTTACGAGATCGCGAGCTACGCTGAAGGCATCATTGAGGTTACGGTCTTCTGGATTGACTTGAAACCGTATCTCAATCCTGAATTCGTGAAGTTCTAGACGGTCTCCAGCTCGGCCAGATTGCCGGCGATCCAGACAGTGTCTCCAGCCCGGAATCTGAAATCAGGTTCCGGGTTTGTTATGAAGTCATTGCCCCTCAGGACACTGATGACCATGCAATGATACTTCCTGAGGTTGATGCCGCGCAAAGTCTTGCCGGTCAGGAAAGAGTCCTCGGTAAGCACCTCCGGGACAATCCGGAAGCCCCAGCCCGACCGCATGGTCGCGGATTCTGGGATGATCGCCGAATCCAGCATATTCCTTAATGACTCCAGTTGCGTGGTGGTGCCGATCGCGAGCATCCTGTCTCCCGGGAACAGCACCTCGTCGCCGGATGGCACGATGATATTCAAGGATCCTCTTGCGATCTTTATGATGTTGGCTCCTGTCCGCGCCCTGAACGGAATGTCCTTGAGTGCCTTGCCTGCGTAGGTCGAGTTCGGGCTGAGTGTCATCGTCTCCGTGTGCACGTCGTAGTCGGCGAGCTTCTGGCTGACGGAGGAGGCGATCGGCTTGCTACGGCGTTCGTTTTCTTCCTTTTCGTTGTAGTTCGAGAGGAAGCGCATCTCAAGGGCGGAGTACTTGTGGAGGGAGCGTCTGGCGAAGAGGATGAATATGATGCCGGCGATGAGGATGGCCAGCACCGTCCATCCGGCAAGCTCGAAATAGGACGAGAGGACTCCAAGCACTATACCTACGGCGAGAAAGGATCTTGCCAGGATCAGTCCGATCAGAGGCCAGATGTTGCTTGGCTTCTCTTTCAGCAGCTTCGGGGCCGACATGCTGATGGATCCCGTGTGCACTCCGAGTCCGAAGAGGAATGGTACCATCACTATGAGGGTTATTCCGACCTCTATCATCTTCTGGACATTCACTCCAAGTTCCGGAAGGAATCTGGCGACCGTCGGTCTTAGGTACAGTTTCGATCCGATGTAGATGGCTATGATGATGACTCCGTAGAGGATGATTCTGGTAAAGTAGGCGTTAAGTAGGGATTTCCATTCGCTGCTCTCGGCGGCGGTGTGTCTGCCGGAGGAGTCGTCCGTCTGCCTGAGCCGGTTGATCCAGGACGGCGGAAGTCTCTTGTTCAGAAGATTATAGCAAGGTGTCGCCAGCTTGATCATGAACGGTGTCGTGAATGTCGTGATCACCGAGACGGCGATGATCACAGGGTAGATGAAGTCCCTCATCACGCCCAGCGTGCAGCCGACACCGGCTATGATGAATCCGAACTCTCCGAGTTGAGCGAGGCTGAATCCTGTGTGTACGGCGTTGTCAAGCCCGTTGCCGGTAAGGATGATACCGGCGCCTGCGAACACGATGTGGCTGATGATGACGATCACCGCAAGCAGGAGTATGATGCCCCAATGCTCAATGATCACCGACGGGGCGACCATCATCCCGACGGAGACAAAGAATATCGCCCCGAAGAGGTTCTTGATCGGTTCTACGATGCGGTCAATATGCTCGCTTTCAGCTGTTTCTGCAAGGATGGATCCCATCACAAACGCTCCCAGAGCGGAGGAGAAACCGACTGACGTGGCCAGCGCCACCATTCCGAAGCATAGTCCGATGCTGACAATGAGCAGGATCTCGTCGCTGAGATATTCCTTGGCCTTCTTGAGCAGTGTCGGGATGATGTAGATTCCGACGAGGAACCAGAGAATGAGGAAGAAGACCAGCTTGGCGATGTTCATTATCAACTCTTTGCCCGCGAAGGATTGGGAGACGGCCATAGTCGAGAGGAGTACCATCAGGAGGATGGCGATCAGATCCTCCACCACCAATGTGCCGAACACCACACCGGCGTAGGGCTTGTTCTTCAGCCCGAGATCGTCGTAGGATTTGAGTACCACCATCGTGGAGGACATCGACAGGAGTCCGCCGAGGAAGACGCTTTCCATAAAGCTCCATGAAAGGGCCTGTGCGGTGACGAAGCCGATGATGAAGACTCCGACGAATTTTACCGCCGCCGTGACGATGGCGCTTACGCCGACCTTGAGTAATTTCTTGAAGCTGAACTCAAGACCAAGTCCGAACATCAGGAATATGATGCCTATCTCCGACCATTGGTGCATGGTGGCCTCGCTGGATATTCCAGGAAAGAAAGTCACGTTGGGGCCGATGAGGAAGCCGGCGAGGATGTAGCCCAGGATGAGAGGCTGCTTCAAGGCTTTGGAAATTATGGTGAACACTCCCGCCGAGATCAGTATCACGGCGAGGTCACGGACTATGTTCAATTCTTCGGACATCGTTCTTTGTCTTGGTAGGATGTGACAAATTTACAGAATAGATTGGCTTTTTGTTCATGGAGAAGGCATATTTCACGAATTTTGTGTAAGTTTGCCGACCGAAACACAAGTCTGATGACTGGAAAGTGGTTTAAGTTAGGCAAAAGATTCATCGAGTTTTCCGCGTCGAGCCTCCTTGGAACGATCGTGGACACTTTCGTGCTTTGGGTCTGCTCCAAGTGGCTTTTCAGCACTTATGTGGGCGAGTACATCATCTCGCCGGTCATCTCTTTCGAGTGCGCCGCCGTGACCAATTTCGTCGTGGCCTATTTCCTTATCTGGAAGGACAGGGTGTCGCGCCGTACCGCAAGGTCGTTTTTCCGTCACCTGGGCGGCTACAACCTCTCCTGTGTCGGTGCCTTTCTTGTCAAGATGGCCTTCCTGCTTCTTATACAGAAAATGTTCAAGTGGAATGTCGTGTGGTGTAACCTGCTGGCGCTGTGCGTGTCCGGTGGCCTGAACTTCTTCATGAACGAAAGGGTCATATTCCGTAAGAAAAAGGCTCTCCCACCGCCGCGCGAGGAGAATTCCTGACCGATAGCCCGCCGCGCGTCTGATTCCGGAGAATCCACCGTGACTCCGCTGGCGCTGTTTGCGGCGAATCCCGCCCGTAGCGTCACATTTGCGACTCCGCGGGCGGCTTTTACGGTGAATATGTTCCCGTCTAATGTTGAGTCTGCCGATGCATAAGAACAGAGTCTGAACCATAAACCTCCGGCATAGTTTCTAAAAGATTTATTGTATTTTTGCACTATGGTTGAGACAGAAAACACGACCGAGGTTCTGGAAGTCGCCTCGATAGCCGGACACATCCTCCTTGAGAACGGAGCGGAAATCTCCCGTGTGGAGGACACGATGGAACGGATCGCCTCGCATTACGGGGTGGATTCCGGCCATTTCTTCGTGCTCAGCAACGGCATATTCACAACCGGCTCGCTTGGTAGGTACGCCAACGTGGAATTCATCCCCATACGTGGAATACAGCTCTCCAAGGTAGTGGAAGTCAACAAGCTGAGCTATGAGATCGCCGCCGGGAAACACACTCTCTCCCAGACCCGCGAACGGCTGGAGGCGATAAGGACCGCCCCTCCGAAGCCCGCTTGGGAACAGATTCTCGGCTCGGCCTTCGGAGCCGCCGGATTCTGCGCCGTGTTCGGTGGCGGCTTCATGGACTGCGCCGCCGATTTCGTCATCGGAGCCCTCCTCTATGTCTTCTGCCTCTTCGTAAGCGGCTCGTTGTCGAAGATTGTCGGCGGCATCTGCAATGCCCTCGTAGCCACCGTCCTGTGTCTCGTCTCTTTCCGTCTTGGCTTCGGCGAGAGTCTCAGCAACATCATCATTGGTGCCGTGATGCCTCTGATTCCGGGAGTTCCGTTCGTGAACGGTGTCAGGGATCTGGCGAACTCCGACTACATCGCCGGACTTACAAGGCTGACGGACGCCATGCTCGGCTTCATCTGCATAGCCCTTGGTGTCAGCATCAGTTTCGTGGCCGACGGATGGCTGTTTGGCGGGATGATCAAACTCAGCGGGATGACAGTGAACCCTCAGACCGCAGGTATCCTTTGGCAGTGCCTCGCCGCCTTCATCGGGACCTTCGCTTTCGCCATCCTCTTCGGCGCGCCGAGAAAGCAATACTTCTCCGCAGGAGCCATTGGCGCGATCGGCTGGGTCATCTACCTGATGCTCACGAGATTCTGCCACTTCGGCCCCACAGTCTCGATCATAGCTGCGACCACCGTCATCTGCATCCTTTCCCGCTTCACCGCAGTCAAGGACAGATGCCCAAGCACCGTCTACCTCCTTTGCGGAATATTCCCGCTCGTCCCCGGTGCCGGAATATTCTGGTTCACCTACTACCTTGTCTCCAGCCAGTTCTTCCTCTCCGCCTCAGCCGGCTTCACCGCCGTCAAGGCCGCCATCGCGATAGTCCTGGGCATAATCATAGCGATGGAACTCCCTCAAAGAGTATTCTCCGGCAGGAAGTAAGTATCACCCCGTCATCCTTGCGGGTTGAATGCTCAACCTCATCCAGTTTGACACGCTAAACCGCTTGTCTTGCCATGTCCGTTGCCGGCACACCTTCCATGCGTGGGTGGCGGATTTAAGGATTTGCGGATAAGTGGTCGGGATGTGTTAAAATCTGAAAGAAATTTTTGAATATTTAAGAATTTTCGTAACTTGTAGCCGTAATAACACAAAAACTATAAAACTGCTATAAGTTATGTCGGAAAAGAAACTTCTTTTGGGTGACGAGGCTTTGGCTCTTGGAGCGTTGCACGCAGGGCTTTCCGGCGTGTATGCCTATCCCGGCACGCCTTCGACTGAGATCACGGAATACATCCAGGCTCACCCTCTTACCAAAGAGCGCGGAATCCATTGCGACTGGTCTTCCAATGAAAAGACCGCGATGGAGTCGGCGCTTGGCGTTTCATATTCAGGTAAGCGCGCGCTCGTGTGCATGAAGCATGTCGGGATGAACGTGTGCGCCGATGCCTTTGTCAATTCCGCGGTGACCGGAGCGAACGGTGGTCTCGTGGTCGTGGCTTGCGATGATCCGTCGCAGCATTCCTCGCAGAACGAGCAGGATTCCAGATTCTACGCTGACTTTGCAATGATGCCGTGCTTTGAGCCGTCCAACCAGCAGGAAGCCTATGACATGGTGCGTGAGGCGTTTGACTATTCCGAGGCCAATCATATTCCTGTACTGATGCGGCTTACTACCCGCATGGCGCACTCCAGGGCTGTCGTGGAGGCTGGGGAGATCCGCCGGGAGAACGAGCTTCACTTCCCTGACGAGGCTCACGAGAAGAATTGGGTGACGCTCCCGGTCAACGCCAGGAAGCGCATCCTCGGACTGGCCGGTGAACTGATCGGCTTTGAGAAGGACTCGGTTGCCTCAAGTGACAACAGCTATGTTGACGGGACCGACCACAGCATGGGTATCGTTGCCTGCGGCATCGCCTATAACTATCTGATGGAGAATTATCCGGACGGATGTCCTTATCCGGTCCTCAAGGTCACGCGCTATCCGTTCCCTAAGGCTCTCGCCAGGAAGATGGCGGAGTCGTGCGGCACCATTCTGGTCATGGAGGAAGGCCAGCCGCTGATCGAGGAGCGTCTCCGCGGCATCCTCTACGATCCGGAGGCCAAGGGAGCCAGGATCATCAAAGGCCGTCTGGACGGCACTCTTCCGAGGACGGGCGAACTGAATCCGGACAGCGTACGCAAGGCTCTCGGGCTTGCGCCTGCGGAGACATATTCAAAATCAGAGGTCACCGTTCAACGCCCTCCGGCACTCTGCCAGGGCTGCGGTCACCGCGACTTCTACACCGCACTTAATGTGGTACTTAAGGAATATGCCCCTTCGGCCCGTGTGTTCAGCGACATAGGCTGCTACACGCTTGGCTACATGCCGCCGTTCAACTCCTTCCAGACCTGTGTGGAGATGGGAGCTTCCGTCACGATGGCGCTCGGGGCCGCCAACTCAGGCGTGTGGCCGGCTGTCGCCGTGATCGGTGACTCGACCTTCACCCACAGCGGTATGACCGGTCTTCTGGATTGTGTCAATGCTGGGGCGAGCGTCACGATCTGCATTTCCGACAACCTTACTACCGGCATGACCGGAGGGCAGGATTCCGCCGGCACAGGCCGACTTGAGGAGATCTGCAAGGGGCTTGGAGTCGATCCTGCGCACATAAGAACCATTGTTCCTCTCCCGAAAAACTATCCGGACATGGAGAAGGTCATCGACGAGGAGATCAATTACAGCGGCGTTTCGGTCATCATCTGCCGCCGCGAGTGCATACAGACCGCCAAGCGCCACGCCGCCGCGGCACGCAAATAGATTTAAGGAGTAACTGTTATGGCAAAAAAAGACATCATACTTTCAGGCGTTGGAGGACAGGGCATCCTCTCCATCGCTACAGTGATTGGTTGGGCGGCGCTCGACCAGAACCTTCACTTGAAACAGGCTGAGGTGCATGGCATGAGCCAGAGAGGCGGGGATGTGCAGAGTAATCTGCGCATCAGCACCGACACGATCTGGAGCGACTTGATTCCGGAAGGGGAGTGCGATCTGATCCTCTCCCTGGAGCCGATGGAGGCGCTCCGCTACCTGCCGTGGCTTTCCAAGGGCGGCTGGATAGTGACCAACTCCACACCGTTTGTGAACATTCCGAACTATCCTCCTGTCGAGGAGATCACCGCTGAGCTTCGGAAAGTCGGCAACGTCATCACCCTGGACTGCGACGCCATAGCCAAGGAGGCGGGATCGCCTCGCAGCTCGAACATGGCTCTTCTTGGAGCGTCGGCTGCCGTCATGGAGATACTTGAGCCGGAGAAGCTCCGCGAGGGTATCGCCAGCGTGTTCTCCCGCAAGGGCGACGCGGTGGTGGAAATGAACATCGCTGCCTTCAATGCCGGCCTTGAGGCCTCCAAGAACTTCTCGAGATGAAACCGGTTTCCAGACAAGTTGTAGATGAGGTTCTCCGGAGTCTTGACATCGCTGACATAGGTCACGCGACAATCCGTCAGTGCGTCAATGTGTCCCATGAGCTGGAAAGGATCTCCGGCGAAAAGTTCGTCCATCTGGAGTTCGGTATCCCTGGCCTGAAGGCCTGCGGAATCGGCGTGGAGGCGCAGATGCGCGCCTTGGAGGACGGCGTGGCCTCTGTCTATCCTCCGGCCTGCGGAATCAAGGAGATGAAGGAAAACGGCTCCCGTTTCATCAAGGCCTTTGTCGGTGTTGACATTTCCCCGGAAGGGATCGTGCCGACGGTAGGCTCCATGCAAGGATGCTACAACCTCCTTTTGGAAAGTGTCCAGGCAAATCCGGAGAAAGACACGGTCGTCTATCTGAATCCTGGATTCCCGTCGCATTATGGCCAGGCCAAGGTGCTTGGCGTGAAGTCAAGGATGTTTGATCTCTATGATTTCAGAGGCAAGGCGTTCAGGAAGAAACTTGAAGATGTGTTCGGGGACGGACGAGTGGCCGCGATAGTATATTCAAATCCTAACAATCCGTCCTGGTGCTGCCTGACGGAGGAGGAACTCAAGGATCTCGGAGAGCTTTGCACCAAGTACGATGTGATCGCCCTTGAGGACATGGCCTATCTATGCATGGATTTCCGGAAGGATCGCTCGGTGCCGTTCCAGCCTCCGTTCCAGCCGACGGTGGCGCGCTACACCGACAACTGCGTGCTGATGATCTCCGCATCCAAGATATTCAGTTACGCCGGGGAGAGGATCGCGATGGTGGCGATCTCCGACAAACTCTTCAATCGTGAGTATCCCGCCCTTCGCGAGCGTTACGGCATAGGCCGCTTTGGCGACAACTTCTCTCTGACATACATCTATGTCAACTCGTCAAGTTGCTCACATTCCGCTCAGTACGCCTTCGCTAAAATGCTCGGAGCGGCGGCGGACGGGGAATATGACTTCGTGGGCGAGATGCGTGAATATGGCCGCAGGGCTACAAGGGCCAAGGAGATATTCCTTCGTCATGGCTTCCACCTTGTGTATGAAAAGGATCTGGACGAGGATGTGAGCGACGGCTTCTTCTTCACGATCGGCTACAAGGAAATGACAGGCAGCCAGCTGCTTCTGAATCTGCTCCGCTGCGGAGTCTGCGCGATCACCATGGTTTCGACAAGAAGTTCCCGTGAGGGGATCAGAGTCTGCGTGTCGCTCCTGAACTCCGAGAAGGAGTTCCGCGGCATGGATGAGAGGCTTGGAGCGTTTGTAAAGCTTCAAGAACTTGGTAATTAATTATTTACTCAAGTTTCGCATTTGCGAAACACCACTTCTTCTTCACTGCTTGCAGTGAAAGCAAGTCCCTCCCCCGAGGGGAGGGATTTAGGGAGAGGGTAACGTGAAAAGATGTGGGTGGGCAATCACCTCCGAACGTGAGATAATGTATTTGACAGCAGGTGATTGCCTACTTGCGAAAGTTGAGTTATTTATTGAACATTATTTTATGAAATACGTTAGCGCTGACGAGGCCGTAAAACTCGTAAAGTCAGGTGACTGGGTCTTCTTTCAGGGCAGCACCGCCGTTCCTGTGATCATCCAGGAGGCTCTTGCCCGCCGCGCGGATGAGCTTCGCGGAGTCAACATCGTCTCCGGATTCAACATCACCAAGGGTCCCGCTCCTTTCTGCAGGCCGGAGTACAAGGAATCATTCTTCGTGAACAGCCTTTTCCTCTGCGCGGATCAGCGGGAATATGTCGCACAGGGCTACGGAAGCCTTATTCCGGGTTTTCTGGGCGAACTCCCGTCGCTCATCCGCCGTCATGAGATTCCTGTCGATGTGGCGTGCATCAACTGCTCGCTTCCTGACGAGAACGGCTATTGCAGCTACAACATTTCCGCGGATCTGGCGCAACCTGCCGTGGAGTCCGCCAAGATTGTGATCGCACAGGTCAACAAGAGCATTCCGTACCTCTACGGCACCGCCATGATCCATGAGTCGCAGATCACCGCCGCTGTTGAGTGTGACGATCCGCCGGTGGACATGCAGTTCGGCCCGCCGACGGAGATCGAGTCGGCGATCGGCTCCTACATCGCCGCCGAGATTCCTGACGGCGCCACCCTCCAGATCGGTGTGGGCGGCATCCCGAACGCGACTCTGAACGGCCTGAAGGATCACAAGCACCTCGGTCTCCACACCGAGGCGATGACGGACGGCGTGTTCCGCCTTATGCAGTCGGGCGTTATCGACAACTCCTTGAAGAAGATCGAGCCGGGGCGCAGCGTGGCCTGTCTGGCTCTCGGCTCCCGCCACATGTATGAGTACCTGGACCATAACAAGGATGCCGTCTTCTACGATGTCAGCTGGACCAATGACCCGCAACGGATCCGTCAGAACCCTAACGCCATGGCCATCAATTCGGCTATCGAGGTTGACCTTACCGGTCAGATCTGCGCCGACAGCATAGGCGAGAAGATTTTCTCCAGCGTCGGGGGACAGCACGACTTCATGTACGGAGCCGCCCTGTCCGAAGGAGGCAAGACATTCATAGCCCTCCCTTCCCGCACCGGGAAAGGCCGCGGCAAGATTGTCGCCAACCTGGCTCCGGGAGCCGGCGTGGTCACCACCAGATTCCAGACGCAATACGTTGTGACTGAATATGGTTGTGTCTATCTCCGCAACAAGAATCTCGCCGAGCGCGCCCGTGCCCTGATCTCCATCGCCCACCCGGACGACCGCGAATCCCTTGAGCGCGCCGCCTGCGAACGCTTCGGCTACTCCTTCCTCCGTATAAAGTAGATCCGATCTACGGAGTAAGGTTGTGTGTTAGGCGGAGAAGGTTCGGTCTCCGGGATATTTATGAGTCAGGCGATAGTATTTTAGGCGGAAAGATGAAATTTGTGCTATATTTGTAGGAGATATTAAGAAATCCTATGGCTCTGCTTATAGTTTACATGCTGGCGACGCTGGGTGTGTCGTTCCTCTGCTCGCTACTGGAATCGGTGTTGATGTCGACGCCGATCTCTTTCATCACGATGAAGAAGGAGCAGGGGTACAAGCCGGCGGAGAAGTTCCTCAAGTACAAATCCGATCCGGACAGGCCTCTGGCGGCGATCCTGTCGTTGAACACGATCGCCAACACCTTGGGTGCGGCGGCAGTGGGCCGTCAGGCCACAATACTGTTCGGTAGTACTTGGTTCGGTATCATCTCTGCTTTGACCACATTGCTTGTGCTTGTCTTCTCGGAGATCGTGCCTAAGACCATCGGAACTACTTACTGGAAGAATCTGATGGGCTTCGTGACCTCGGTGATCTCTTTCCTGACTGTGCTGATGTGGCCTCTTGTGATCATGGTGCAGTTGATCACCAACTTGTTGAGCAAGGATGATGACGAGGCGACCGTCAGCAGGGAAGAGGTGACCGCAATGGCTAACATCGGATTGGAGGAAGGCGTGATCGACTCCGACGAGAACAAGGTTATCCAGAACATAATGAAGCTGGACAACGTGCAGGCGTGCGACGTGATGACTCCGAGGATCGTGGCGATGACCGCCCAGGAGAACATGACGCTGAAGAACTTCTACAAGAACGAGACTTACCTGCATTTCTCCAGGATCCCTGTCTACGCCGATTCGCCTGAATACATCACCGGCTACATCCTTCTGAGCGATGCCCTTGAGGGACTGGCGGACGATGAGTTCGACAAGAGGCTGGTGGAGCTGAAACGCCCGATCTCCTTCTTCAAGGAGGAGGACTCCTGCGGCTACATCTGGGAGGAACTGCTCAAGAAGCACGAGCAGATCGCCCTCATCATTGATGAATATGGCTGCTTTCAGGGCATCATCACCATGGAGGACATCATCGAGACGATCCTCGGTCTGGAGATCATCGACGAGAACGACCAGGCGATCGACATGCAGCAGTTTGCACGCGAGCGTTGGGAACGCCGTCAGAAACGCTTCCGCCCCATCGTGCTTCCAAAGGAAGACGGTGGCAATCAGGAATCTGTCAAGTAATATTTTCCCTGAACCGGCTGCTTAGTAAGCGTTAAATAATAAAAGGATTACTTAACGGTTGCCGAAGCGCCAGCCAAGACCCAGCATCAGATTGTTCGGGTCGTGGAAGTCGTGGAGTTTGTAACCAATGTGAAGGTACAGCCCTTTGTGGATGTCGGTTTTCAGGGCAAGAGTCTGATAGAACCCCTTCAGCTCGTCTCCTTTATAGATCACGTTGCGGCCAAAGCCGATGTTGACCGAGAAGACCGGCATGACGAACTCGGCCCTCAACGAAACACCTATGCCCAGCTGTTCGTTCAGCGGCGGGCGGTAGAAACGGATGTTTCCATCCTCATCGGTCCCGGCGACATGGTCGATGACATTGGCGCTCTCGTCGTACTGGACATCAAGTGACGCGCCGGCTCTGAAGAATTTGTTCACACGGTATAACGGGCTGACATTCAGTCCTAATATTCCGAAACTGCCTTCCGCGATGTAAGGGGAGTCGTGCCAGATCAGCCCCTTGGTCCTGCCGGCTCCGTACAGAAGGATGTCGTAGGACATCCTGGAGGCAGGTCTCGTGCCATCAGTGAAGGAACAATCCGAAGACCGCTTAGCCTTGGAGGTCAATAGGTGTCCCGAAGGGCCGAAACTTCGTGTCATGCCGACTCTGCCTCCTATGGTGTTCACCCCTGCGTTCGGATAGCTTGTGTTGCCGTTGGAGAAATGTGTCAGGTCGGCTCCGGCGGAAAGTGTCCAGTTGTCAAAAGGTTGCCACGAAAGCAGCAAGCCGAAATTGATGTAGGCGTTGACCCTTGATCCGACAACGAGGTTCATGCTGTTCTCGTAGCCGAGAATCTCGCCGTTCGGATCGTAGGGATGCCATCCGAAGGACACGCCGAAATTCCATTCGTAGTCCAGGGACAATCTGGGCGCGATGCTTGCCAGCCTTGCTCCTTGAAAAACGTAGACGGCGGCTGGTGAGCCTATTTCCTTTTGGTCGAAGAAGGTGTTCCAAGCTAGTCCTATTCCTTGATAGGCAGTCGGATATGTTTTTCCGAAACGGTTGCTTTGCGGAAATGAGAAGGAATACTGAAGGTGGGCGGATCCGCTTGCGGAGAGCCGTCTCCCCAGTTCGTTCTCACCCCTGAAGAACCTGTGCGTCGGCATGATGTGCGACGGACGGACATTCACTCCGACACGGTGCGTGTACTTTGTCGAATCGGCCTGCCGCGCGGAGGCGTCAATCCCGCCAATGAGGACGGGAAGAAGCGCCAGGAGTGGTTTTATGAATATTCTTAAGTTCATTTTTTCTCGTTGACAAGGAGTGACTCTCCATTTGGGGATTTGCTCGTCATCGTCCCTTCTATCCTCAGGACATTGCCGGTTGATCTGTTCCTTATCCTGAGCGTGTAGCCGACCCGATAGGCGTCAATGCTCCAGAAGATCCGGTAGCACTTGGTGTAGGAGCTGTCAGGAGGGAAGAACATCCTTGCGATCTTGTCATTTTGATAGGCATATTCAGTGTCTGAAAGGCTGTAGTTTGCCATTTCTCCGCTGAATTTCAGAGTGTTGTCTTTAGTCAAGGCTCCGTCCGGCACAGGAATGTCAAGGTTGCCGCCATGCATACCGAACCCGGAGTCTCCCGTAAAGGTTATAATCCTTTTCGCCCCCTCAAAAACCTTATTCTCAACCCACAGCGTGTCGGGAGTCATATTCTTGAAGCACAGCCCCCAAGCCTCCTCGATCTCATTCAATGGATTCAGGCGGACGACTTCCTCGCTCCAGACCAGATCCTCCAAGTCGTAACCTGACGAGGCAGGCTGCCTGACAAGTACGGAATCCTCTTCGTAGTTGTTGGCAATGAATATCTTGACATCGTTCTCCGCATCGGAGAAGTTAGGATCGAAGGTCACCGCCAACTCTTTCACGCCGTTTTTTCTGAGATGGATTGTGAAGTCGCCGAGAGTCATCTTGCCGTCTGATGTGGAGGCTTGGATGCCGGGGGAATATCTCTGGCCCTTTCTTTCGACAGCCGTGACTCTCCAATCACTTGACTTGAAGCGGATGAGCAATGAGTCACCGTCTTCCTTGATCGTGAAGTCGCGTTGTGACGGGTCAATGTGCCTGACGAAAACGTCCTGGTTGCAGCCTGTAAGCACGGCAAGCCAGAGGATCGTCAGCGAGAAGAGCACGGAAAGCTTACGCCTTGTCGGCTCATGAGATGTCTTATAAGAGAAAATCCTGAAGTTCATCATAGAATCTTTGGGTAGGAAAGCCCATGACATTGTAGAATGATCCGTCCAGACGGGTGATGCCGATGTAGCCGATCCATTCCTGTATGCCGTAGGCACCGGCCTTGTCGAATGGTTTATAGTTGTCGATGTAGTAGTCTATCTCACTGTCGGACAAGTCTTTGAAATAGACATCCGTACTGACGGAGAAAGTCTTTTTCCCGTTTCTGTCGCGGATTGTCACGGCAGAGATCACCTGATGCTCACGGCCGGAAAGCAGTCTGAGCATTCTTATCGCGTCCGCCCTGTCTTGGGGCTTGCCAAGAATCTCGCTTCCGCACAGTACCATCGTGTCGGACGTGATGAGAATCTCGTCGCCCTCCAGCTCGCGGTGGAACCCCATAGACTTGCCCTCCGACATCAGCTCGGGGATCTTAACGTGCGGAGTGTCAGGAGAATATTCCTCGACAAACGAAGTGTCCGCATCGACGGTGAATTCTATGCCAAGGCCGGCGAGCAGCTCGCGTCTTCGAGGGGAGTTGGAGGCCAGGATGATCTTCTTTCCGTGTGTGTCCATATTCAGGGATCTTTTAGAATTTTTTCTTGTAGGCGAGCGCGTCGAAGACCCAGCGTCCCTGCGCCTTCATGGTTTTCTCCATGTACTCGCGCACGCAGCCTTTTCCGCCCGGGCGTTCCGAGACGATGTCGGCGGCTTCCTTGACTTCATCGACGGCATCGCTCGGACAGACACCGATTCCGGCTGCCCTGATGACTTCGATGTCCGGGATGTCATCGCCGAAATACATTACTTCTTCGGGCTTTAGGTTATGCCTCTTGCAGAAATCCTCAAAGTCCTCGATTTTGTTCCGTGAGCCGAGGTAGATGTCCTCGGGATTGATGCCGTTCGTACTGAACCGCGCTCTGATGCTTTGTGAGCGCCCTCCGGTGATCACGCCGACAGGGAAGCCGTTCAGACTGGCCATCCTGACGGCAAAACCGTCCTTGGCGTCGAAAGTCCTGTAAAGCTGTCCCTCAAGATCGGCGAGTATGCCACCGTCCGTCATCACGCCGTCTATGTCGAACGTAAACGCTTTGATGTTCTTGAAGTCGTTCATCTTAAGTTATGATTTAGCTCCGTTAGGGCCGAAGTTAGGCAGGTCACCGAGGTTGAATGTCCCGTCGCCCTGCGGCTGTCCGCCTCCGAGCTTGATGAGACCGAACTGCGATTCGTATTTCGTGACATTGTCCATCAAGGCGTTCAACAGACGCTTGGCATGCTCCGGTGTCATCAGGATGCGGTTGCTGATGTCCGGTTTGTCCATACCCGGCAGGATGGTGGCGAAGTCGATGACGAATTCGCTGTGCGAGTGAGAGATGATCGCAAGGTTTGAGTATGTGCCTCTTGCGATTTCCGGTCTGATCTCCAATTTGATTTCTTGTTTCCCTTCCATAGTATCTGTGTGTTTTTAAGGCAAATTTAGTGAAAAATGTGCTATATTTGTAGACTTTGTATATTTTTAGCAAAATATGAGCGAGAAAAAAGAGCTTTCCGCGAAGTACAATCCGGCGGAAGTAGAAGACAAATGGTATGCCTGGTGGACCGAGCATAAGTGCTTCCACTCGGAACCGAACGAGAAAGAACCGTACACTATAGTGATTCCGCCACCTAACGTGACGGGAATCCTTCACATGGGCCACGTGCTGAACAACACGCTGAATGATGTGCTGATCCGTAAGGCGAGGATGGACGGGAAGAACGCCTGCTGGGTGCCCGGCACCGACCACGCCTCCATAGCCACCGAAAGCAAGGTTGTGGCCAAGCTCAAGGGTATGGGAATATCGAAGGAGGATCTGACCCGCGACGAGTTCATGAAATATGCCTGGGAGTGGAAAGAGGAACACGGCGGCATCATCCTCCGGCAACTCCGCAAGCTGGGGGCTTCCTGTGACTGGGATCGCACGCGCTTCACGATGGAGCCGGCCTTGTCGGACGCTGTGATCGCCACTTTCTGCTATTTCTATAAGAAAGGTATGATCTATAGAGGAGTGAGGATGGTGAACTGGGATCCTGTGGCTCTGACCGCTATCAGTGACGACGAGGTCGTGCACAAGGACACGAAGAGCCATTTCTATCACCTCAGGTACTACATCTCCGACGGCAACGGCAATCCGACCGACAAGTATCTCGTGATCGCCACCACACGTCCGGAGACCATCATGGCCGACGCCGCCATCTGCGTGAATCCCGCGGACGAGAGGCATCATTGGCTGAAAGGGAAGAAGGTTCTGATTCCATTGATCAACAGGGAGATCCCTGTTGTGGAGGACAGCTATGTCGAGATGGATTTCGGAACAGGCTGCCTTAAGGTCACTCCGGCGCACGACGCCCACGACTACGAGATCGGACTGCGTCACAACCTTCCTGTCCTGGACATCATCGATGATCACGGCAGGTTGAACGAGAAGGCTCAGATCCTGGTGGGTGAGGATCGTTTCGAGGCCAGAAAGAAGATTGTCAAGATGCTGGAGGAGTCCGGCAATATTGAGAGGATAGAGGAATATACCTCGCCTGTGGGTTATTCTGAAAGGACGAACGCCGTGATCGAGCCGAAGTTGTCGGCCCAGTGGTTCCTCAGGATGGAGGATCTCGCCGCCAAGGCTCTTGAAAGCGTGGAGTCTGGCAGGATCAAGCTCATCCCCGACAAGTACCGCAACACTTACCGCCACTGGATGGAGAACGCCCACGACTGGTGCATTTCCCGCCAGCTCTGGTGGGGACAGCGTATCCCGGCCTACTATCTTCCTGACGGACAAATCGTTGTGGAGGAGACTCCGGAAAAGGCCCTGGCCGCCGCACGGAAGATCGATCCGTCGCTTACCGCGGCTGACTTAAGGCAGGACGACGATGTGCTTGACACGTGGTTCTCAAGCTGGCTGTGGCCGATCTCTGTCTTCGACCCTGAGAAGCCTGGGCATCCTGACCACAAGCCAAACAAGGATCTTGCTTACTATTATCCTACAAATGACTTGGTTACGGGTCCCGACATCATCTTCTTCTGGGTGGCGAGGATGATCATGGCAGGAGAGGAGTTCATGAACGACATTCCTTTCGGGAACGTCTATTTCACCGGAATCGTGCGTGACAAACTGGGCAGGAAGATGTCCAAGACTCTCGGCAACTCCCCGGATCCGCTTGACCTTATCGCCAAGTACGGCGCCGATGCCGTGAGGATAGGAATGCTCCTTTGCTCCTCTGCCGGCAACGACATCTTCTACGACGAGTCTCAGGTGGAGCAGGGCAGGAATTTCTGCAACAAGATCTGGAACTCTTTCCGCCTCGTGCAAGGATGGACTATTGATGCGTCGCTTCAGCAGAGTGATGTCAATAAGTTGGCGGTCAAGTGGTTTGACAGTAAACTTAACCAGACTGTCGAGGCAGTCGAGGATCATTATTCGAAGTTCAGGATCTCCGACGCGCTGATGAGCATCTACAAGCTTTTCTGGGATGACTACTGCGCCTGGTACCTTGAGGCTGTCAAGCCGGCTTTCGGCGAAGGCATCGACAAGGAGACTTACGACGCCACGATCATATTCTTTGAGAAGCTTCTGAAGATGATTCATCCTGTGATGCCGTTCATCACGGAGGAACTCTGGCAGTCGATGGCTGAGCGTAAGGAAGGGGAGACCATCATGTACCAGCCGACCCCGCGTGCCGGGGAGGTCGATCGCAAGGTCATCGAGGAGTTCGGCATCGCCCAGGAGTCCGTCAACGGTATCCGTGGCATCCGCCAGCAGAAGAGCATCTCTCCGAGGGAAAGCCTTTCCTTGAAGGTGAAAGGTGACTTCCCTATGAATATGCTCCCGCTCGTCACCAAGCTCGCCAACGTCTCTTCGGTCGAGAAGGTCGCTGATTTCGGCGAGTCCGCCGGAGTTTCGATGCTTGTCCGTACGGTTGAGCTGTTCGTTCCACTGGCCGGTCTTGTGGATGTGGAGGAAGAGGTCAGGAAGATCGAGGCGGAGCTTGAGCACCAGCGCGGATTCCTCGCTTCCGTGAGGAAAAAACTCGGCAACGAGAGCTTCGTTGCCCATGCGCCTGAGAAAGTCATCGCTCTCGAACGCAAGAAGGAGGCCGATAGCCTTTCTAAGATTGAAAGCTACGAAAAGGCTTTGGCTACATTGAAAAGCAAGTAGTGAAACAAAGTTGTTTTAGGTATTAACATTTTTGTTATGGTATATTCCGAGACTTCTTTTCCTGTCAGGTACTATGAAACCGACCAGATGGGCATTGTCCACCACTCGAACTACATCCGTTATTTCGAGTGCGCCAGGAACACCCTGATGATCGATTGCGGGTACCCTATAGAGAAATGTGAGGAGGATGGCGTGACCATACCGATCGTCACGATAGAATGTCGTTACAGGCTTCCGGCCAAGATGGGTGATGTGGTACGCGCTGTCGCCATGATAGATGAGGTTCCGATGGCCAAGCTCCATGTAAGGCAGGCGGTCTACAATCAGGACGGCGCGCTCTGCGTGGAGGGTAAGGTCACCTTGGGCTTTCTCAACAAGGCTACCGGACGCCCTGTGCGCTGCCCGGACAAGTTGGTCAAAGCCATCGAGGCCCACATCAATGACAGATGATTTGGATAAACTTTTAATCTTTGAATTGTTCCTTGAGGTGAAATAATCCTCGGACAGACAAAGCTGATTCCTTAATTTTTGAAGAATATGTTTTTTATTGTTCCTCTGGGCGTTGTAGGCCCTTGGCAGATTGTGATCATTGCCCTTGTGATTGTTCTTCTTTTCGGAGGCAAGAAGATTCCTGAGCTCATGAAAGGCCTTGGAAAAGGTGTGAAGAGCTTCAAGGATGGTATGAATGAGGTTGAGAGCCAGATCTCTGACATCGACAAGGATCTCAACTCCACGGCGAAGACTCCGGACAAGATCGAGAAGATCGACAAGAAATAATGGCGGCAGGAGACGCTGAGATGTCCTTCTGGGACCATCTGGAAGTACTGAGGGGAACGTTGTTCCGTTCGGTGCTGGTTGTTACGCTTGTCAGTGTCGTGGTGTTCTGCTTCAAGTCCTTGGTCTTTGACGGCATCATCCTGGCGCCGACGCACAGCGACTTCTTCATCTACAGATGGTTGCGGATGGGCGACATGCAGATGTCGCTTGTCAATCTGGACATTTCCGCCCAGTTCTTCGTCCACCTCAAGGTGGCTTTCGAACTGGGTTTTATCCTGTCTTTTCCCTATGTGTGCTTCGAGATCTGGAAATTCATAGCCCCGGCCTTGTACAAGAATGAGAAGAAGACCATAAGAGGCTCGTTTCTGGCGGCTTCCTTCCTCTTCTACCTTGGGCTTGTGATCGGTTACTACCTGATCGTGCCGATCTCGCTGAATTTCTTCATGGGCTACAAGATCAGCCCGGAGGTGGTGAACACGATCTCGCTGAATTCCTACATCTCGATGTTCACATCGACAGTCCTGGCTTTCGGAATAGTTTTCGAGTTTCCTATCGTCGTCGTGATCCTGTCCAAGCTGGGAATTGTCACACGGGACACCTTGGTGAAGTACCGCCGTCATGCGCTGGTGGTGATTCTGTGCATAGCCGCCATAATCACTCCTGCCGACCCGCTTTCGATGTTGATCGCCGCGGCTCCTCTCGTACTTCTGTACGAGGTCTGCGTGTGGTGCTGCAAGCCGGCGTCTGATCGGAATGGAAACGAAAACGAGATTATAGAGGAGGGGAAGGAATGATCTCCATAAACGGATTGACAGTGGCCTACGGAGGCTATACGTTGCTTGACAGCATTGACTTTCACATCAGTGAGAAGGACAAGATAGGTCTTGTCGGCAAAAACGGTTCCGGCAAGTCAACCATAATGAAGCTCATCTGCGGGCTTCAGTCCCCGACTTCCGGAAGCATAGACAAGCCGAACGACCTTCGCATCGGCTATCTTCCCCAGATCATGGAGCATCACAAGGGTAGGACGGTGCTTGAAGAGACACTGACGGCCTTTGACCAGATATCCCAGATGCAGTCCGAGTTTGACAACATCAATTTACAGCTTGCGCAAAGGACTGACTATGAGTCGGATGAATATCTTTCGCTCATCAATCGCCTCAATGACTTGACGGATGCGATGGCCATAAGCCAGTCAGAGCCTCCCGAGGTCCTGGCCCAGAAGACGCTGCTCGGTCTCGGCTTCAAGGACGAGGATTTCGGCAGGAAGACCGAGACGTTCAGCCAGGGATGGAACATGCGCATCGAACTGGCCAAGATTCTGTTGTCGGAGCCTGATGTCCTGCTTCTTGACGAGCCGACCAACCATCTTGACATTGAGTCTATCGAGTGGCTCGAAGACTATCTGAAAAGTCACAGGGGTTCCCTTCTTCTGGTTTCCCATGACAGAAGGTTTCTCGACACCGTGACCAACCGCACGGTGGAGATCATGCTCGGGCATATTCATGACTATAAGGTTCCTTATACCAAGTACCTGGAATTGCGTCAGGAAAGGCTTGCACAGCAGACCGCCGCCTACGAGAATCAACAGAAGATGATTGAGAAGACGGAGGATTTCATCAACCGCTTCCGCTACAAACCGACGAAGTCGAATCAGGTCCAGTCCAGGATCAAGCAGTTGGAAAAGCTTGAGAGAGTGGAGATTGACGAGACCGACAACGTGACGCTGACTGTCAAGTTCCCGCCCGCCCCTCGTTCGGGCGACATTGTTTTCCAAGGAAAGGATCTTACTGTGGGCTATCCTGGAAAGGTGGTTTTCAGAAATGCCGGGATTGAGGTCAGAAGGGGAGAGAAGGTTGCGCTGATAGGTCGGAACGGCGAGGGTAAGACAACACTCATGCGGGTGATAATGGGACAGTTGCAGCCGATCAGCGGCGAGGCCAGGATTGGCCACAATGTCTCCATAGGCTATTACGCCCAGAATCAGGAGGACATCCTTGACCGCAATCTGACGGTCTGGGAGACCCTCGACAACATCGCTATAGGGGATGTTAGGAACAAGCTCCGTGACATCCTTGCCCAGTTCCTTTTCCGGGGTGAGGACATCGACAAGAAGGTCAGCGTGCTTTCCGGAGGCGAGCGCGCGCGTCTTGGCATGGCGAAGTTCATGCTCCAGCCGTACAATGTGCTGGCGCTTGACGAGCCGACCAACCACATGGACATAAAGTCCAAGGATATTCTCAAACAAGCCCTGAAGTCCTATGATGGCACTCTTATTGTTGTCTCCCATGACCGTGACTTCCTTGAGGGATTGGTTGACAAGATGTACGAGTTCCGCGACGGACACGTGAAGGAGCATCTTGGGAGTGTCCATGAGTTCCTGGAAGAGAGGAAGATAGAGAACCTTCAGGAGCTTGAGAGGCGTTTTGCGCCGTCTAAGGATTCTTGCGTCAAGGGCGGATCTGCCGATGATCGCTCAAAAGGGGAGGCGGCAGTCCAGAAGGAGCAGGCGCAGAAGGAATTCGAGCAACGGCGCAATGATTCCAAGGAAATCCGGAGGATCCGCCACAGGGTTGAGTTTCTGGAAACGGAGATAGGCAAGGTGGAAGCCAGGATGAAGGACATCGAGAAGATCCTCTCCAACCCCGGGCCTGATGACGACATCATGGAACTTACGAGAACCTACCTTGAGGACAAGCGCGAACTCGACCACAAGACTGCCGAATGGGAGTCCTTGATCGAAAAATTGGAAGAATAATCTTTAAATAGTTAGTATTATGAACATCAAGTCTTTGCTTGCGGCTACCTTTGCCGTCGCTTCAATGTCGACGCTTTCAATGGCGCAGACCAGAACAATAGAGCATGAATATTCAGAATTCGACGCCATCTCGGTGTCGGACGGTTTTAAGGTGTCATTTGTCGAGAGTGATGGCTACAGCGCCAAATTCAAGGTCAACGATGCCTTTGAGAGTTATGTTCAATGCTACGTCAAGGCTGGCACACTTTACATCGGTGTTGATGACAAATCAATTCCGAAGGAGGTGAAAAAGTCGTTCAAGGGAAAGAACAGTGATGATCCGGTACTTGAAGCTACGGTTTATGTCCCGTCACTTAAGGCTGTTACGTTGAGCGATAACTGCACGTTCTCCTGCGATAAGGACATCAATGCTCCGAAGTTCACGCTGGAGCTTTCCGGCACATCGAGCGTCTCGAATCTTAACATCCATGCCGGTGAATCCGCCGTGATTACTGTCAGCAAGAAGGCGAAGCTGTCGTCCGTCAATGTCAAGGCGGAGGACAAAGTCACTGTCAATGCAGAAGGAAACGCGAGCGCTGTTCTGGAATATTCCGCCAAGACACTTGAGGTCAACAATTCGGGGTCCGCCGAGCTTGCCATCAACGGTCAGGCGGAGACCGCCTCCGTCAGCACGGCCGGCAGCGCCAAACTATCCCTTTCCGGCAAGGCCAACACATTGAATGTCACTGGCAAGGGTGGCTCCTCAAAGATAGACGCGGTCTCCGTGTCTGTTGACGATGTGGCTGTCTCATTGGATGGGGCCGAGCTTACCGTCACTCCCGGCAAGAATCTCTCGTTGGATCTCGGCAAAGGCGCGAGTGTCTGCTACTCAGGAGATCCTAAGATCAAGATCGTGAAGATCCAGAACGCTTCAGTGACACGAATATAATGTTCGTCCTTGACTCTCATTGCGACACGTCCACGATGATGATGCGCGGGCGTGACATCGGAAAGAACAACAGCAGGGGGCATGTCGATCTGCCGAAGCTTAAGGCCGGCGGGGTCGATGCCTCCTTTTTCGCCTTGTACACCTCTCCTGATCTGGCTCCGGATGCCTCCACAAGACATGCGTTGGAGATGATCGGCGCCATCTATGATCAAGTAGGAGCGAACCCTGATCTTGCGGCGATCGCCACGAGTCCGGAAGAGGCGCTTGAGAACAAGGACAAAGGCTTGGTCTCCATATTCATAGGCATGGAGAACGGTGCGCCCATCCAGAGGTCGCTCCCGCTTCTTAGGGTGTTCCATCGTCTGGGAGTAAGGTATTTGACGCTCACGCACAATGCCGACAATGAGATCGCTGACTCGGCAGCGCAAGGCACACGCTGGCACGGTCTCAGTCCGTTCGGAAGGGAGGTGGTCGCCGAGATGAACCGCCTCGGAATGATCATAGACATCGCCCATGCCTCCGACGAGACATTCTACGATGTGCTGCGATGCTCAAAATCACCGATTGTCTCCACGCATTCCTGTTGCAGAGCCTTGGCGCATCATCGCCGCAATCTCTCGGATGAGATGCTTAAGTCGTTGGCGGACAACGGCGGAGTGATACAGATCAATTTCTATCCCCTCTTTCTGTCGGATTCTTTCGCGAAGACCCTGGCTGATTCCGGCCTTGAGTCCAAAAGCTGGACCGAGCAGGACTGGATAAGCGACCCGCTTAATCCGGAGAAAGCTGCGGCCTGGAACGCCGTGCAGGATGATCTGGCTGCTTTGCCGCGGCCTTCCTACAGGGATGTCGTCGATCACATCGACCATGCGGTGAAGGTCGCCGGCATCGACCATGTCGGCCTCGGATCTGATTTCGATGGCATAGAAGTGACTCCCCAGGGCCTTGAGGACGTGTCTAAGATACGGGTGATCTTCGATGAAATGGCGAGAAGAGGCTACACCGATGATCAGATAGGGAAAATCGCGGGCGGGAATTTCCTCCGGGTCTTCAATGAGGTGATTTCCAAGTCCTTAAGATAGGTTTATTGGCTACAGTCAACACTTGTAACAAAAATGTTTATGTGTTAAACTATTTTGTTACAAGTATTGATTGTTATTTAGATAGGTCTTCGAGAAGTAAGAACCGCAATTCATCGAGTGCGGCTGCCGCAAATCTCTCGATGTTCCTCTTTCGGTCATTCTTGTAGACCTTTTTCACCGTCCTGGTCCCGTTAGGTCCGGCGACTCCGATCCAGACTGTGCCGACAGGGTTGCTCTCGTCGCCGCCCGGCCCGGCAAGTCCGGTGGTGGAGACGGCGTAGTCGCTTCCGGTCAGTTTCCTGACCCCTTCGGCCATCGCTGCCGCGACTTCGGAACTGACGACACCGTGTTCATTGATCGTGGATCCTGGTACCCCGAGCACTTTCTCCTTGACCGGGATGGCGTATGATGTCACTGAGCCGAGGTAGTACTCTGATGAGCCTGGCACAGAGGTGATCAGCGAGGAGATCTTGCCGCCCGTGCAGGATTCAGCCGCGCTGAGTGTCTTCCCGGAGCCTCGGAAAATCGCCCCTATGGCGCTTTCCAACGTGTCGTCCTTGTATGAATATATCTTCTCTCCAAGAAGCGGTCTCAGCCGTGCGAATTCCGCGTCTATGCGCTTTTCCTCATCCTCCTTGCGGCCACCGTAGATGGAGAGCCTCAGGCGGACGCCGGTCAGCGGGTTCGGAAGGTACGCAAGATGCATGTCCTCCGGCAGACTGTCCTCCCATGACTCTATTACCTTCGACAGGGCGGATTCGGCCAAGCCGAAGACCATCACGCATTTATGGAATATGTCGGAGAGGCTTTCGTGCGTCCTTATGTCTTTGATGATGTCCGGAATCGCGCCTACAGCCTCGAACGGGACTCCGGGGAGCGAATAGAGGGTGGCTGCGTGGCCGAAGCGCGAGGCAGGGAAGCGGAACACCATGATGGGTGCTGTACCGAGGTGATTGACAATTACTTCGCAAGTGTCGGGAACAAGGGCCTGGGCCTTGTTGATGTCCAGTACATCGAGTCCCCGCGCGTGAAGGATCTCGTGGACGATCTTGAGCTGAGCCTCGTTCACCACGTAGCCCTTGCTCCCGGAGATCTCGGCGAGGGCTGCCTTCGTGATGTCATCCTTGGTCGGTCCGAGGCCTCCGGTGGTGATGACTATCTGATTGGCGCTCAGTTCGTTTGTCAGGTTGTTAACGATCTCGTCGCGGGCGTCTCCGATCGAGAGCATCCGTGTGACCTTGACTCCTATGTCCTCAAGGGCGGAGGAGATGTGCGATGAATTGGTGTCAACTATCTGGCCGATCAGAATCTCGTCGCCGATAGTGCAGATTGACGCTTGTGTCATGATGATTCAGAATTACTTAGCCAAACTTGTGGCTTCCAGGTACTTGTTGATTTTCTTTACAATTGACGGCCCCTCGTAGATGAATCCCGTGTAGATCTCTATCAGGCTCGCTCCCGCGTCAAGCATCTCCTTCGCCTGCCCGGGGGTCATTATGCCGCCCACGCCGACGATCGGAAGCCTGCCGGAGGTGAATTCATGAATATGCTTGACCGTGGCGAGGCTTTTCTTGAACAAAGGCGCTCCGGAAAGCCCTCCGTTGCCGATCTTGTCCACTTTTTCCTTGCTTGTCTTAAGTCCTTCCCGTGATCTGGTCGTGTTACCGGCCACAATGCCGTCGATACCTGACTGGAGGCTGTACTTGAGAATCTCGTCCAGTTCCTCGAACGGTATGTCGGGGGAGACCTTGACCAGGATCGGCCTGTACTCGTCGTAGCAGACTCTCAAATCAAGCAAAGGGTCGAGAATATCAGATAGATAGGAAACATCCTGAAGGTTTTGCAGCCCCTGCACATTAGGACAGGAGACATTGATCGTGAACAAGTCCACGAAGTCATACATGTAGGAGAAGGCTTTCTTGTAGTCCGCGATGATGTCCTCGTCGGAGGCGCTCACGCTGTTCTTCGCTATGCTGGCGGCGATGATGGTCTTGGGAGGGTCTTTTTGAATATGCTCGATCGCGTTGTGGACTCCTTTGTTGTTGATACCCATCCTGTTGATGATGGCGTTGTCCTGCGGGAGCCTGAACAGTCTCGGCTTGGGATTGCCTGGCTGGGCTTCCGGAGTGAGGGAGCCGATCTCGATGAACGAGAATCCGAACCACGACAACTCATTGTAATGCTCACCGTTCTTGTCCAGACCGGCGGCAAGGCCTACAGGAGAAGGGAAGTCTATCCCGAAGAGGTTTCTTGACAGGGATGGTGTCTTATGCCTGTAGATAAGTTTCATCAGCTTTCCGGCGAACGGAACCCGGCGAAGGAGATCCAGTCCTTTGAATGTCAGGTTGTGTGCGGTCTCCGGCGGGAACTTGAACAAAATCGGTCTGATGAGTTGTCTGTACATTTTGCGCTTTTGATTAATCGAACACAAATTTAGACAATTTCAACAGAACGCCGAAGACTTTTTCTCCAAACATTTCCCCGCCGACGAACTATTCAATCTCCTTGAACGTCCCGTTGTCGTAAAACACCAGAATTTTGGTGATCCTTGGCGGATTGTCTTTAGGTTCGGCAGGGGAGACTGGAGTCGTCAGCGCCTTATTCTCAGAGACTTCCGTCTCTTTTGGGAACAAATCAGGCTCGTGGGAATCGAATAAAAGGCCGCTGTCCTGGTTATCAGCAGGGGATTGGCGATTCTCAGGGACTTGCGGAGCCGCCACCGCCGGCTCTGTCCCCTTGTACATTCGGCCCTTGCCTCCGATCAGCCAGTCAAGGTTCAGATTCGGATAGCAGGCTGCCATATTCTCAATAAAATCGAACCCCGGTTTGTTTCTACCGGAAAGGATGTGTGAGACACTCGCCTTGGTCACACCGATCCTGTCCGCGAACTGCGACTGGGTGATGTTCTCCGCCGAAAGGAACTGCTGCAATCTCTTGTTCATTACAAATGTGATTTGTTTACAAAGTTAACATTAAATAGTGTAAATACAAATAACATTTGTAAAGTTACAAAAGTGAACAAAACTAAAGAAGTAAGACTAACTTGTTTAGAATAGAATTTAGATAGATTTGTATAAGATTCTTATTATTAATGATATTCATTATAGACAACAGCTTAATTTTACCCTCATTCCCGTGCTATCCGGCTAATTAACACGAAAGAAGTTAGCCACTTGTGTAGGTAAATAGATAATATTCTCTGATAATAAATAGTTTAGAAATTTAGGTTCCTTTTAATCATAATTAATTATTATACGATTCTTAACTTTGTTCATATTTAAGTTTTGTAATCAAGTATTATTATAATATTTACGATTGTAAACCCAAATTTCCAACTAAACATTTTAATAATATTTACACAATTATAGAAAAGTCCCGCTGTCGGTGGCAATGATGAGAATTTGATATTTCTATTACTTAAGTTAACTTTGTGCGGATTTTAAACTCTCATGACGATGATACCTTCAATACATATTGAGGACTATAATTACAATCTTCCCGACGAGCGCATCGCGAAATATCCCCTCGCCGAGCGCGACGCATCCAAACTGCTCCGCTATGAGGACGGCAAGGTCGATGAATATGTCTTCAGGAATATTCCGGAATTGCTTCCGGAAGGAGCCTTGATGGTCTTCAATGACACCAAGGTCGTGCCGGCCAGGCTTCATTTTCAGCGTGAGACAGGAGCGCACATCGAGATCTTCTGCCTTGAGCCGATTGATCCTCCGGAGTACAACACCGCTTTCGCCTCGACGGAGCGCTGCAGATGGAAATGTGTGATCGGCAACGCCAAGCGTTGGAAAAACGATTCCCTGACTCTTTACAATCCCGATTCAGACGAGATTGTCGCCGCTATGGGGCTGAAGGCTGATCTTGTCGAGAGAAACGGCGAGACCGGCATAGTGGAGTTTTCCTGGCGGGACGGCAACCCCTTCTCGCGCGTTCTGGAGCTTTGCGGAACCGTTCCTATTCCTCCTTATCTGAACAGGGCTACGGAATCCATCGACACCGAGCGCTATCAGACTCTTTACGCCAGGATCAGGGGCTCTGTCGCGGCGCCTACCGCCGGTCTCCATTTCACCCAGCGGGTGCTTGACGGCATTTCCGCCAAGGGAATCGACCGTGAGAATGTCTGCCTGCACGTCGGAGCCGGCACATTCCTTCCCGTAAAGAGTTCCGATGTCGCCGACCACCCGATGCACCGCGAGCCTTTCGTGGTCTCATTAGACCTTCTAAAGCGTATCAGAGACAACAAGTCAAAGCTGATAGCGGTCGGCACCACCTCCGTAAGAACGCTTGAGTCATTGTATTATGTCGGTGTCAGCTGCATCGAGAAAGGAAAACCCGAGGATGTCGGGCAATGGGTTCCGTACGAACGGGACTATGAATATTCAGTGAGGGAATCGCTCGGCGCCATCATCTCCTATCTGGAGAAGAATGGTCTTGACGAGCTGAAGGTCGGCACCAGGATCATCATCGTGCCGGGCTTCCGCTTCAGGCTTGTGGACATTCTGGTCACGAACTTCCACCAGCCGGAAAGCACACTGATTCTGTTGATTTCGGCATTTGTGGGCGGAGACTGGAAGACCATCTACGACTATGCGCTTTCCAATGGTTTCCGCTTCCTCAGCTACGGTGACAGTTCGCTCCTTTTCCGCCGCGGTTCCTGATGGACGCGGTCCAGCCTTTGTAATATTAAGTAATTTGATTACATTTGCACATTACAAACGATGATTTATTATGGCTGATACATCTGAATTTGACAGCATCTGTCCTTATAATGACGCCGAAGCGGTCGAGGCCTTGAACAAGGTCGCGAATCATCCCGCGGTACTTGCTATTTCTGAATATCTTTTCCCTGACGAGCCGATGACATTCCTTCGGAATGCCTTGAAGAGTGTTCATAATATTGATGAGTTTCAGGAGATTGTGATGAACAGGGCTGTGTCCTGGTGCATGGATCACACCATCCACAACTTCTCCTATGACGGCATCAGCTACATCAAGGAAATGAAGGGTAAGTTCCTGGCGATGTCCAATCACAGGGACATCATCCTGGATCCCGCCATCACCCAGGTCGTTTTGTTCAGGAACCACATTCCGATGACCGAGATCTGCGTGGGCGACAACCTGATCAAGCAGAGCAAGACTGTAGAGTACCTCCTTCGTTCCAATAGGATGATCCGCGTGATCAGAGGCATCTCGGCAAGGGAACTCTATCTTTCATCCCAGGTGCTGTCCAAGTACATCCGTCAGACAATCACTTCAGGAATATCTTCTATCTGGTTGGCACAGAGACAAGGACGCACGAAGGACGGCATCGACACGACGGAGCAGGGACTCCTCAAGATGCTGGACATGAGCGGTACCAAATCCTTCGCGGAGAACTTCGCCGAGCTGAACATCATCCCTCTGAGCATCTCCTATGAATATGAGCCGTGCGACATCCGCAAGGCTCGTGAGATACTGATCTCCAGAACCCAGAAGTATGTGAAGACCAAGACGGAGGATCTGCACAGCATTGTTATGGGCATCAGGCAGCAGAAGGGTGACGTTCATCTGAACTTTGGCCTTCCCATCACTCCGGACGAGATCGAGCTTGCCTCGCATTGCGACAAGAACGACCGCTATCAGGCCATCAGGCATGCCGTGGACAAGCGGATCATCGCCGGCTACCAGCTTTGGAAGACCAACTACATCGCCTACGACCTTGTCAACCGCTGCTACAAGTACGCCGAGCTCTACACACCTGAGGATGTGGAGAAATTCACCGACTACACCGAGCATAAGCTTGACAAGGTGGAGCGCCGCCTGAACCGCGCCGACCTCCGCGACATATTCCTAAGAATCTACGCCAACCCTGTGGAGTCCAAGGAGCGTCTCGTCTCTGGTGAACCGCTTCGTCAGGAATAATTAACGCTTTTTCCGAAACGATAAGGGCGTTCAAAAATAGAAAATTCCAAAATTTTGCACGTTATCAAAATTTTGGAATTTTTATTTTCTGAACGCTGTGTATATTCTGCCCAATAATTTAGTATGGAGTATATTTTGCTGTCTTATAAGTATTGAAACAGATTAGTTATCTATATAAATATTTTTTTTCTATAACACTTTCAAGCAGCAGAAAAACTGAATTTCAAATTTTGGTAACGTGCAAAATTTGGAATTCAGCTTTTTGCTGCCCGATCCTGGCGATATATCACGATTTAAAACAGCCGGTCGACACTGGCGATCACCTCTTCGGCGGAAAGATCCGTGCTGAGAATCAGGTCTGGCTTCTTCATCTCGAAGCCTTTGCTGGTGGCGTTCAGCATACCCGCGCCTGTGATGTTCAGCATCACGGTCTCGTCTCTCTTCACCACACCGTCCTCCAGTGCATTCTTCAACGCCGCGACAGCGCAGGCCGCCGCCGGCAAGATGTCGTATCCCTCCTTGTTGAAGAACTGGAGCATCCAGTAGACGATCTGGTCGTTGGACACCTTGTAGAAATCTCCGTTCGACTCCTTGAGGACATCGAACAGGCCGCCGGCAAGGCTGTAAGGCGGTTTTCTGTTGGACAGAACCTTGGCGAGAATCACCTCGGCCTTTCCTCTTGACTCCTCGGGAGTGATTGGTACAAGCTCTCTTGACCCGGCTTTCCATGAATCGTACATCAGGGTGAAAGGAGAGTTCTGCGCGCAGTAGACCCTCATCCTGTTCTCGCCGAACCTGCCGTCCTTTGCCAGTCTGCATGCGTTCTCCCAGGCCGCGATGGCTCCTGTTCCGCTGCCGACCGCCTGGAAATAGGCGTCAGGAATACGTCCGATCACCTCGACAGCACTGAGTATGGTGGTTCCCATGCCGTCTCTGCGGGCGACGTTCTTCGCACCTCCTTCCGCGAGATAGCGAGGATCCTTGCAAAGCTTCTCCCCGAGCGCGATAGCGTCGTAGTAGTCCGTGCCGTTCGGTGTCGCGATGACCTTTACGCAGGACTTCAGCTTCTTAAGGAACCAAAGGTCGCTGATGTTGTCGTTCGGGATGCAGATGACGACAGGAATGTCATTGTCCGAGCATACACGGGCGAATGCCCTTGCCGTGTTGCCGGCTGACTGGACGACAAGTACACGCTTGTCGTTCTTCGGGAGCCTCGCGCAGACGGAGAAAGCCTCTGTTTCCTTGAACGAGCAGGTTTCCATCCTTGCCCCGCGCTTGGGAACATAGCCGGACAAGGTGATGTAGAGGTTCTCCATGCCGAGCAGATCCGCCAGCCCCTTGCTCTTGTAGGTCACAGGGGCGTGGGAGTTTCTGAGTGTACGTCTGACAGGAAGCCATTCGGCGTACCTGTAAAGCCCCTTCAGGTCGTCTCTGGGCGTGAATTTCTCGTTTTCGTAGACAGCTCTGACCAAGGAAGGTGAGGGAGCTTGCGGGTCTGCAAGCGACCAACCGGCATCCTCGAACTCTTTTCCGGTGCCGACATTCACAAGCCGGTAATCAGTGGGTTTGAATTTCATTATTGATGTAAGTTAATATATTCATTTACAGATTGATGATCAGCCAGGCCATGTAGGCGGCGTAGCATGCGAGGAAGACCAGACCTTCCGCTCTGTCCAGTTTCCGTCCCTTTCCCGTGAAAGCGATGACAAAGAGGAGGATGGCGCTCAGCAGCAGGATGCCGAGATCGGCGAATGTCATACCGCCGAAGGACAGGCCGGAGGGAGAGCCGGCATGAGGTCTGAACACTACGGACGAGGCGCCGAGTATCAGAAGGATGTTGCAGATGTTGGATCCTATGATGTTGCCGAGTGCCAGCTGGCCTTTCTTCTTGGCGGCGGCGACCACACAGGTTACAAGCTCCGGCATGGAGGTTCCTCCCGCGAGGATCGTCACGGCTATGAATTTGTCACTGATGTTCAGCATACGGGCTATGCTGGTCGCGCTGTCCACGAATTTGTCGCCGCCGAAGATCAATGCCGCAAGGCCGCCGACAATCATCAATGCGGCCACTCCGGTTTTCCTGTTTGACTCTTCCGGCACTTCCTCGTCGGACTTGCCTGACTTGAAGGACCAGTACATGTAAGCGGCGAAAAGTATAAGGAATATAATGCCGTCCATTCTGGTCAGGGTGTCCTCGCGTCCGATGCCGAACAATGTAAGATGCATTCCGAACACTATCAGCAGCGCGGTGACACCGATGTTCAGCGGTATGTCGACGCGGACATTGTCCTTCGTCATCTCTATAGGCCTGAGCAGCGCGGTTATACCAAGTATTAGAAGAACGTTGAATATGTTTGAGCCTACAACATTGCCTATGGCGATGTCCGCGCTTCCTTTAAGTGCGCCGGTCATACTCACCACGAATTCCGGCAAGGATGTTCCGATGCCGACGATCGTGAGGCCGATAACGAACTCGCTCAGGCCGGCTTTTCTGGCTATTGTGGAGGAACCCTCGACAAGCCAGTCGGCTCCGAGAACAACCAGCGCAAGGCCGGCGAGCAGGATGAGAATCTGAGTAATCATCTTCTTTGGATATATTAAGCTACAAACTTACAAAAAAAATAGTAAAATGTGTTACTTTTTGGAGTAGTACTTTGGCCAGCATGCTTGCAGATAGGCTTTCAGCCTGTCTTCCTGAGGGTTAGATGCAGGTTCGTAGAACACGGTTCCCTCAAGTCCCTCCGGCATGAACTCCAGATCAGCGAAATGTCCCGGGAAGTCGTGGGCGTACTTGTAGCCGTCGGCGTAGCCAAGTTCCTCCATCAGCTTCGTGGGGGCGTTCCTCAAATAAAGAGGCACTGCCGCCTGCTTGTTCTGTGAGGAAAATTCAATGGCTTTATTGATAGCAAGATAAGCAGCATTACTTTTAGGAGAACTTGCAAGGTAGATTGTGGTTTCCGAGAGAGGGATGCGGGCTTCCGGCATGCCGATCTGATGGACGATCTGGTAGCAGGAGTTCGCAAGCAGCAACGCGTTCGGGTTGGCAAGGCCGACATCCTCGGATGCCGATATGCAGAGCCTTCTCGCTATGAAAAGGGGATCCTCGCCGCCGTCCAGCATCCTGGCGAGATAGTAGACCGCGGCGTTCGGATCGGAGCCGCGGATTGACTTGATGAATGCCGAGATGATGTCGTAGTGCATCTCGCCGTCCTTGTCGTAGATCGCCATGTTCTCTTGAAGGCAGTTTGTAACCGTCTCATTGTCAATGACGATGCGCGACCCGTCGCAGGCGGATGAATCGACCACAATCTCAAGGACGTTGAGCAGTTTCCTTCCGTCGCCTCCGCTGTAGCGGAACATCGCCTCGGTCTCCCTTATCTCTATGTCCTTGTCCCTCAGAAGCACATCGTTTTTCAGTGCATGATCCAGCAGAGTTTGCAGATCTTTGATTTCCAATGGTTTCAGCACGAAGACCTGACAGCGGGAGAGTAGCGGTGTTATCACCTCGAACGACGGGTTCTCGGTCGTCGCACCTATGAGTATGATGGTACCGTTCTCCACAGCGCCGAGCAGAGCGTCCTGCTGGGCCTTGTTGAACCGGTGGATCTCATCTATGAACAGGATCGGAGCCGCCCCGTTGGAGAACACGGAAGCGCTTCTGGCCTTGTCGATGACATCCCGCACGTCCTTCACGCCGGCGCTGACCGCCGACAGGGTGTAGAAGTCTCTGGACAAAGTCTGGGCGATGATTCCGGCAAGAGTAGTCTTGCCGACCCCCGGCGGCCCCCAAAGGATGAACGACGAGAGATTCCCGTTCTCGATCATCTTCCTCAGGATGCATCCTTCCCCTACAAGGTGCCTCTGCCCGACATATTCCGACAGGCTTTTAGGCCTCATCCTTTCAGGAAGAGGGGGGAGCATCATGCTTTTGCCCGAATCTTGGTGCATGTCTAGCATATTCTATAAATATATTGTCTAATAATATGTAAAACAAAAATGTTTACTATCGGAACATTTTTGTTAGTAGTGCTTTGGCGTTTATTTTTGGCTTATCATAACGCAAATTTAAGAAAAAGCGGAATAAGTTTCGTAAATTTGTCTATTACTTGTCGAGGTGCGGCCGGCGAAGAACCGGGCCGCATTCGGACAGAAGGTTTTATAAACGATGAGACTATCTGAAAGAATCCGTTTTGTGGGAGTCAATGACCTGCAGACAAAACTCTTCGAGCGGCAATGGCCGCTTCCTTATGGCGTCAGCTACAATTCCTATCTTGTTGTGGACGAAAAGGTCGCGCTGATTGACACGGCAGCGGTGGCGTTCAAGGACGAATTCCTGGCCAACATCAAGAGCGAGATAGGGGACAGGAAGGTTGACTACCTGATTGTCAACCACATGGAGCCAGATCATAGTGCGCTTCAGGCGGTTGTCAGACAGGAATATCCCGAATGCGTGATTGTCACCAACGCCAAGGCTGTACCGATGATCGAGGGCTACCAAGGCATAACGGACAACATCAAGGTTATCAGGGAAGGCGAGTGTCTCTCCTTGGGAAACGTTGATCTTCAATTCTTTATGGTTCCAATGGTACATTGGCCGGAGACTATGGTCACATGGTGTCCGCAGGAGCGCACTTTGTTCTCCGGTGACGCCTTCGGCTCCTTCAGAACCTTCCCGGAAAGCGTAGTAGACTCGCAATCAGACATATTCAATGAATATAAAGACGAGATGACGAGGTATTACTCGAACATTGTCGGGAAATATGCCGCTCCGGTTCAGGCTGCGCTGAAGAAGCTTTCCGGTTTGGAAATATGCCGGATTTGCAGCACCCACGGCCCTGTATGGGAGAATCATATTCCTGAGGTTGTCTCATTGTATGACAAGTTCAGTCGTTATGAGCCGCTTGATCACGGTGTCTGTCTGGCTTACGGGTCGATGTACGGCAACACGGAAAAGGCCGCTTTGGCGTTGGCTGAGTCCTTGAAAGAACATAACATTCCATTCTCGCTCCATAATCTGAATGAGGAGAGTTATTCGTTCGCTTTGCGCGACGTGTTCAGGTACGACACGGTTATTCTCGGCTCGCCGACATATAATAATGGAATATTGCCGCCTGTCCGTCAGTTGATGGAGGCAATCTGTGACAGATTGGTCAAGAACAGACGTTTCTTTGCCTTCGGATCGTTCACTTGGGCAGCCGCCAGTGTTCGATTGCTGAACGAGATGGCGACCGTGGCCGGAATTGAGATTCTCGGTGAGGGAATTACATTCAAACAAGGATTCTCACCAGCCAAATTCGATTCTGAATCAATAGTTTCCCTTGTGTAGCGGCACTCGCCTATTTGTTATACAATTTGGATTATGTTAACTTACATGTGTGCTAAACACTTCCCTGTGATATGATTCTTCAACTGCTGACTTTATTTGGTGCTCTGGCGCTCTTTGTCTTTGGACTTGAGATGCTTAGCTCCGGTATTCAGAAATCCTGCGGCGACCGGCTGAGGAGATTTGAGAAATGGATGACCTCCAGGTCACCTCTGAAACAGATTTTATCCGGTGTCGGCATCACCGCTGTCGTTCAGTCTTCCAGCGCTACGACTATCATGGTGGCCAGCCTCGTGGGTGTCGCTACCCTATCGCTGCAGCAAGGTATCAGCGTGATTATGGGAGCGAACATCGGTACGACCGTAATTGCTTGGATCATAGCGGCTACGGGCTTCTGGATCAACACCGTTGTCCTTGCTTTCGTGCTTCTGGGAGCCGGTTTTGTCATGTCGTTGACAAAGAGGCCGATTGTCAAGAACATCGGCCAGGCCATCCTCGGACTTGCGCTTGTTTTTGTCGGACTGATCTACATAAAGTCCTCAGTACCAGAGATTGACACTGTTCCGCAGATGGCCGCCTCCATTGCGGGAATCTCTTCTCACGGAATCGGTTCCGCGCTGATTTTCATGCTGATAGGTGTAGTGATAACCTTCGTCCTCCAGTCCTCAAGCGTCACCGTCGTGCTCACTATGGTACTCGTCTATTTCGGCTGGATCTCCTTCCCTATGGCCGCGGCGATGGTGCTTGGCGAGAACATCGGAACCACGATCGGCGCCAATCTGGTCGCCAGCAGGGCAGGTGTCCAGGCCAGCAGGGCCGCGCTTGCCCACTTCATATTCAATGTGCTTGGAGCCGCTTTCGTGTTGATTTTCTTCAACATATTCATTAAGATCAATCTTTGGCTTGTGTCGCTTTTCGGTCTGGACGCTCAGATGACTTCAGTGTTCGGTGTCGCTTGCGTCCACACCCTCTTCAACGTGACGGCCACCGTTGTTCTTGTTTGGTTCAGAAAGCCTTTCGCTGATTTTCTTGCCAGATGCATCAAGGAGCCGGCTCCGAAGAAAGGCGATTTCCGTCTGAGGTTCATCGGCAGCGGAAGGATCATCGGCACGCCGTCCATCTCGATCGAGCAGGCGTTCAAGGAGACTGTCAATTTCGCCGTGAACGCACAGGAGGGTTTTCAATACGTCAAACTTGCTCTGAATGAGGCGGATCCTGACAGGTTTGAGGAGTACCGCCAGTGCCTTGTCAAGTGCGAGGAGGTGACCGACCGGTTTGAATATGAGATTGCTGCGTTCCTCAATGGGATCCCCACTGAGTCAATGAACGACCAGGAGGCCCGTGAGGTCAAGGTCATCTACCGGGTGATCAGCGAGCTGGAGAGTCTTGGCGACAGTTGTGAGAACATCAGCCGCCTGCTTACCCGTCTGCGGGTCCACAAACTGGAGTTTGACGAGGAAACGATCAGCAAGCTGAACCTTCTGCTCGGCAAGGTCAACCATGCCTTCGCTGTGATGGTCTCCAACATGAAATTGGCCGTGGAGGGAGAACTCAAGGACATCAGCAATGCCTACAACGCCGAGGACATCATCAATGTGACCCGTGACGCCCTTCGGGATGAAGGCATCCTCCAGATCGAGAAAGGTGCGGACAAGTTCCTGGCAATCAACTACTACCTTGACATGTTGGCGGAGCTTGAGGCCATGGGAGACTTCATGATCAACATCTCCCAGTCGCTTTTCCATGAATTTGACAATTAAGTAATGAATATATGTCCCGTAAAAGAGTAGATCTGCTTTTAGAGAACATAACTATCGAGGCTTGCGCCGCCGAGGGCAAGGCGCTCACCCATTGGAACGGAGTCGTTGTCTTTGTCCCTTTCACTGTTCCCGGCGATGTGGTTGACATCCGTGTGACCAAAAAGAGCAAGAATTATTACGAGGGGTTCGTGGAAAGGATCGTGACTCCGTCCAAGGATCGTCTGGAGCCTTTCTGCCGGCATTTCGGGGTGTGCGGCGGCTGTAAATGGCAGCCTCTCCCCTATCCTATGCAGCTTGAGGCCAAGCGGCAGCAGGTTTATGATCAATTGGTTCGCATTGGTCATCTGGATGTGCCGGAAATCCGCCCGACCATTCCTTCGGACAAGACCCAGTACTATCGTAACAAGCTGGAGTTCACGTTCTCGTCGAAGCGTTGGCTGCTTAATGGCGAGGATCTTGACAGCGTGCCGGAGAATGACCGTATGGGGCTTGGCTTCCACGTGGGCAAGTTCTTCGACAAGGTGCTGGACATCAGGCATTGCTACCTCCAGAAGGATCCGTCCAACGACATCAGGCTCTTTGTCAAGAAATATGCTGTCGATAACGGTCTGGATTTCTTTGACATACGTCAGAATGTCGGCTATGTCAGGAATATGTTTGTCCGGACCACGGACACAGGCGATCTGATGGTCATCATGTGCTTCTTCTACGAGAATCGTGAGGACAGGGAGAAAATGCTGGATGCGATCGCTAATGCGTTCCCTCAGATAACCTCTCTCTACTACATCATCAACAATAAGTTGAATGATTCGATCGGTGATCAGGAGTGCATTTTGTACAAGGGTGAGCCGACAATCCGTGAGACAATGGAGGAGCTGACGTTCCGCATCGGGCCAAAGTCGTTCTACCAGACCAATTCCGGGCAGGCGTACAAGTTGTATTCCGTTGCCAGGGATTTCGCGGAGCTGACCGGCGGCGAGATTGTCTACGACCTTTACACCGGGACCGGTACGATCGCGCAGTTCGTCTCGGGCAAGGCCGCCAAAGTGATTGGCATTGAATATGTTCCCGAGGCGATTGAGGATGCCGAGGTGAACGCTGCCAGCAACGGGATCACTAATTGCGAGTTCTTTGCCGGTGACATGAAGGATGTCCTGAGCCGTGATTTCATCGATGAGCACGGTCAGCCGGATGTAATCATTCTGGATCCTCCTCGCGCCGGCATCCACCCGGATGTCGCCAAGGTCATCCTTGAGGCCTCCCCTGCCCGCATGGTCTATGTAAGCTGCAACCCGGCCTCCCAGGCCCGTGACCTGGCCCTTTTCGCCGACAAGTACGAAATCACCGCCGTCCAGCCGGTTGACATGTTCCCTCACACTCAGCATGTCGAGAATGTCTGCGCACTGAGGTTACGATAGGTGTTGTCATTTGAAGACTATAAACACATAGATCCTTCATAATGAGCGGAGACCTCCAATTCCCGAATTTTGGTAACGTGCAAAATTCGGGAATTGCGAGTGTCTTGCTCATCAAAACAGAGATGTTTATGTTCTAGAACGGATACCCGACACCGAAGTGGAGGGTGTAGCCGTCTTTCTTTAGCCATTGGGACGGGGAGCGCCAGCGGGCGGTGTCGAGGGACGGGTCATAGACTTTCATACCCATATCGAGACGGAGAATCAGGAAGTTAAGGTCCACACGGAGGCCTATTCCCCAGTCGGCGGCAAGGCTGGCGGCGAGGTTCTTGAGGTCGAAATGGGTGTGGGAGCCATCGTCACCGTCGGTCTCTTTCAGGGTCCAGATGTTGCCGACATCAGCGAAGACGGCTCCGCATAGTTTCCAGAACAATGGGAACCTGTACTCCAGATTGGCCTCCAGTTTCACGTCGCCGGTCTGGCTCGGGATCACAAAAGTCGTGTCTGCCTTGGCGTGACCCGGACCCAAGGCGCGGGCCTGCCAGCCTCTCATGCTGTTGGCTCCGCCGCTGTAGAACTGTTTCTCGAACGGAAGCGCTGAGGAGTTGCCGTAGGCATAGCCTACTCCGCCCATAATGCGCGTCGCAAGAGCCTGACGGTCGTTTCTGCCGAAGACAAATGTCTTGCCCAGAGTAAGTTCCGAGCGTATGTACTGGGAATATGGCGTGTTCCAGATAAGTCTGGAGCCATAGTCATCTCTTCTCATGGCCTTGTTGAACAGGCTCAGGACATTGCCGGAAGCGTCAAGCTGAAGCCTGAGATATTCATAAGTCTCCTTGGGCACCAAGGAGGAACTTGTGGTGTAGTAGGCCACGAGTCCGGAACCGACGTCGAAGTGGTTCTGGTAGGCGTCTCTCAGGAATGGATTTCCGGACAATGTGGTGTAGAAGTTCTGGTCAAGATTGGAGAGCCTTACTATCTTAGCCTGAATCGGATAGAACTGATAGTAGAACTTTCCTTTGCGGAGGGAGCCAGAATATCCGAAGGAGGTGGAGATCATGTTCCTGGTGTACTCCGGGCGGTTCTGGTAGTTATATGAGGCGTTGATCTCGGTGCGTGGCACGGACGGGCCGTGGAAAATGGAGTTAGGCAGCCCCAGGAACTCCGGGAAACTGAGTCCGGCGGAGACTCCGAACTCGTTGGATTTCACACTCCTGTCATCGTACTTGAACTGGAAATTGCCGAGGAATCCAAGATTCAGCCATTGGCCTCCGTGGAATATGTTCTTGTGGTAGTAGGAGACCTGAGGGGAGATGCCGATCAAGCCTGTGGAATTGGTGGAACCCTCAAGGTTGACCTTGAAGCCCTGCGTCCTTGATTTCGTCAGGCTGATGTCGCAGTCCACTATTCCGGAGTCGCGGGGATTTAGCGCCACGTTCACTCCGCTGAAAAGCCTGAGGGCGGAGAGCCTTGAATATGTCGTGTTCACTTCCCTCTCGTCGTACATGGCGCCCGGACGGATGGTGCAGATGTTTTTCAGAACCCGGTCATTGAATTTCAGATCGTTGTCGTAGGAGATGGAGACGTCGCCGAAGAAGTACTTCCTGTGTGGGCGGGCATATTCGGCGGTCTGGTTCCTGGTATATTCCTTGACGGTCATGAGCAGGTCGGCGGTGTCCCTGCGCGCGAGGGTGTCCGCCTCGAATGAGAAGTAGTTCTTCGTGAAGCCGAAGTAGCCCTTGCGGCGGAACATGGACGCGGCGCGCTCGGTTTCTTTCTCAAGCGCGTCCTCCGAAAGAAAGTCGCCTGGTCTGATGGAGACCGCGGCGGTGTCGGCATAGAAGTCCTCCTTGAACTCGCCATCGGGGACGGCGAAGGAGACGTTGCCTATCCTGTAGCGTCTGCCAAGTGTCACTGAATAGGTTACCGTCACTCTTTTACCATTGACTCTCACCTCGCTCCGTACATCCGAGCCATAGTAGCCGAGGTACTCAAGATGCCTGTTGATGTTCTCCACGGACGCTTCCACCTGCGATGGCTGGTAGACCACCGGGGCGGTGCCTATCTTCCTCAGGAACTTGTTGATCCCCTTGTCGGCGTTCTTTCCAGACCAGTTGTAGATGTTCAGGAAAGGGTTCCAGCCGAAGATTATGTAGGAATTGGGCTTTTGCTTGATGTAGGATTCGATCTCTTTCGTGTTGAATTTCCTGTCATTGTCCACAACGACCTTGTTGTCGGCAAGACGGAACTGCCCGTCCCCGAGAACCCGTGTGGTGCTGCACGAGAAACTGAGGACGGCGGTGGCCATAACCGTGGCCGCGAAGAGACAAAACGAAGGTTTTTTCCTCATATTCTACAAAAATAGCAAGCCTTTCTGACTTTTTCTTCATATATGAGGTAAAAAAATGATTTTTCGTACCTATATTTGCACCCCCGTATCTGTTTTTGCCGACGGATACATTATTTATGTCGAACATTTAGGTTACAGTTGTTTTTAGAATGAAGAACAAGTACATTGATCTTGTCGATCAGACTTTTGATTTTCCTCAGGACGAGTTCAGGGTTGATGACGGCAACCTTTTCGTCAATGACATTGACATGATGGAAATCATCAAGGAGCATGGTACACCGTTGAAACTCACCTATCTTCCGAAGATCACCTCACAGATCCAGAGGGCCAAGAGAATGTTCCGCAACGCCATGTCGAAGGTCAGCTACGAAGGTGACCATCACTACTGCTACTGCACCAAGAGTTCCCAGTTCAAGTTTGTCATCGAGCAGGCTCTCAAGAGCGACGTGCATCTTGAGACATCGTCCGCCTACGATCTTGACCTGATCCGCAAACTGGAGTCGGACAAGTTGGTGGACAAGAACTTGATCATCATATGCAACGGTTTCAAGAGGCCGCAGTACGTCCAGAACATCGCTAACATGCTCAACGAGGGCTGGCACAACATCATCCCTGTGCTGGACAACAAGAACGAGCTGGAGGATCTTGACGACCTGATCGACGTGCCGACGCAGCTTGGCATACGCATCGCCTCGGAGGAGGAGCCTTCATTCGACTTCTACACTTCCCGTCTGGGAATAAGGTACTCGGACATCATTCCGTTCTACCGCAACGGCATCAGCAAGAATCCTAAGTTCAAGCTGAAGATGCTTCATTTCTTCATCAACACCGGCATAAGGGACACCTCGTACTACTGGAACGAGCTGGCGCGCTGTCTGAACCTCTACTGCGACCTCAAGCAGATATGTCCTGACCTTGATTCTTTGAATATCGGAGGAGGCCTTCCTATAAAGACTTCATTGGCAGTCGATTATGACTACAAATATATGATCGAGGAGATCGTGTACCAGATCAAGTCCGTCTGCGACGCTCACGGCGTGCAGGTGCCGGATATCTACACGGAGTTCGGCAACTTCACCGTCGGCGAGAGCGGCGCGACCATATTCAAAGTCCTGGATGTCAAGCAGCAGAATGACCGCGAGTGCTGGTACATGATCGACAATTCCTTCATGACGAGCCTTCCGGACACCTGGGGACTTCATCAGAGGTTCATCCTCTTCCCTATCAACAAATGGAATGAGGAATATCATAGGGTGTTCATCGGCGGGCTTACCTGTGACAGCAAGGACTTCTACAACTCCGAGGCGCACTCCAACGCGATTTTCCTCCCAGTGATGAAGAACAGAAGGGATCCGCTTTACATCGGCTTCTTCCACACGGGTGCCTATCAGGAGGCCATATCCGGCTACGGCGGAGTGAAGCACTGCCTTCAGCCTTCACCTAAGCACATCCTGATCGACAAGGACAAGGACGGCAAGATCACGACAAGGGTCTTCGCTCCGGAGCAGAGTTCGGACTCAATGCTTAAGATACTCGGTTTCTAGGCCATGCGGTCACCTGTCTCAAATAATGAGATAAAGTTTGTCAAGTCCCTTAGCCATAAAAAGTTCCGGGACGAGAATGATCTTTTTGTGGTGGAGGGCGAGAAGATGGTCGAGGAGGCTGTCCGCTCATCTTTTGAGGTCAGGAGAATCTACCGCTCTGAGGAGATAGGTGACACTGCGATGGAGAGGATGAGCCTGCTCTCATCCCCTTCCCCGGCCCTGGCCTTGGTCAAGAAGCCGGATGACATGACAATTAATAAGTTCGAGGAGGATTCGCTTCCTTCCAAGGGGCTATTCCTTGCCCTTGACGGCATCAGGGATCCGGGCAATCTCGGGACGATCATCCGCATCGCCGACTGGTTCGGAATCGATGCGGTCTACGCCTCCCCCGACACCGTTGACATATTCAATCCCAAGGTTGTGCAGTCCACGATGGGCGCCATATTCAGAGTCCGGTTCCATTATTGCGACATTCCGGATCTGTGCAGGGGCGCCGCGTCCGCCGGAGGGCATGTCTATGGCACATTTCTCGATGGCGAGGATCTGTACGTCAAGGAGTTGGCAACGGGAGCTGCATCAGCGTCCGTCATCGTGATAGGCAACGAGTCGAACGGTATCTCCGACGAGGTGGGCGGACTGGTGACCGACCGGCTGTTCATTCCTCCGTGGCCGCGTGACGAGAGGGGCTCAGAGTCCTTGAACGCCGCTGTCGCGACAGCGGTGACCGTCGCAGAATTCCGCCGCAGGGGATGATTCCCGCCTTTCAGGCCTTTTCGGGAGCGGAATCTTAAGGCAGACACAAGAATATTCCGGAGATTTTTCGTAATTTGCGTTCGTTAAAACAACGAAGCGAATGAACGAAGAATCCTTGATGCGCTCCAGGATCAGGAAGATCCTGATGATCTGCAGCAACTACGACGCTTTTGCCTTGGAAGAGGACGGACGAATTGAGAATCAGGTCAGAAGCGAGTACCGCGAGCTGAATCTGAGCAATCCGCCTAAATTCATCTGGGCGAACTCATCACAACAGGCAAGGGAGATCGTAAGCTCCGAGACGGAGGTGGACATGATCATCTGCATGTTCAATGAGCAGGACAAAGGAATATTCCCGTTTGCGTCCGAGCTTAAGGAAGAAGGTAGGGGCATCCCGTTCGTTCTCCTGATCCATTACTCCAAGGCGGTGAGGCAGAGGGTGTTGGAGTCGCCTCGTCCGGGCGTGGACTTCGTGTTCAGCTGGCACGGCAACGCCGATCTTATCCTTGCGATCGTCAAATTGCTTGAGGATGCGGCGAACGCTGACAACGATGTGTTCGAGGTAGGCGTCAAGGGCATTCTTCTGGTGGAGGACTCGATCCGCTACTACTCTAACTATCTTCCCGAACTCTACAAGATTGTGCTCACCCAGAGCCGCGAGTTCCTCAAGGAATCCCTCAATGAGGACCAGAAGAAGTACCGCAAGAGGTCGAGACCGAAGATATTCCTTGCCACCTGCCTTGAGGAGGCACTCGCCTACTTCAGGAAATACGGGCGCAACCTGCTGGGTGTCATCTCCGATGTCGGGATGGTCGTCCATAAGGGCGATGATCCAAAGACCGAGAAGCTTGACGCCGGCATTGACCTTGTCAAGGTCATCCGTGAATATGATCCCCTGATGCCAGTCCTTCTCCAATCCTCGCAAGGCGGCCTTGCCAAGGTGGCGGAGGAACTTGGCGTGGGATTTCTTAAGAAATATTCAAGCACGCTCTTCCTTCAGCTCGGCGACTACATGAGGGAAGAGTTCGGTTTCGGTGACTTTGTGTTCAGGGACGCAGGCGGTGTGGAGTGCGGCAGGGCCGCGAGCCTTTCGCAGCTGGAGAGGATCATCAATGACATTCCGGACAAGGTGCTGGTCAGCAACACATCCCGGAACATGTTCTCCAAATGGCTCTACGCCAGAGGTTTGTTCAATCTTGCGGAGACTTTCCGGGCCGAGCATCATACCGACGCATCCGAGTTCAGGAGTTTCCTGCTGGACAACATCCGCCGCTATCACAGGAGCATCGGCCAGGGCATCATCACCGAGTTCCACAAGGACTCCTACGAGGACTATTTCTGGTTCTCACGTGTCGGTGACGGCTCGCTGGGCGGCAAGGCCAGAGGTCTGGCGTTTCTTAACCACCTGATCCAGAAATATTCACTGACAGACAAATACGAAGGACTGAGGATCTCCATCCCGCGCACGATTGTGCTTACCACGGACTGGTTCGACAAGTTCATCCTCGGCAACGGACTACAGTATGTGATCGACTCGGAGCTGTCTGACGACGAGATCCTTTCCGAGTTCGTGGCATCGACGCTTCCGGAGGAGCTGGCGCAGAACCTCAAGGCCTTTCTGGCGACGGTGGACGGGCCGCTGGCGGTGCGTTCAAGCTCCAAGCTGGAGGACAGCAACTATCAGCCTTTCGCCGGTGTCTACGCGACCTACATGTGTCCACCTGTCGAGAACAAGGACAGGATGCTCCGCGAGTTGGGAAAGGCTGTAAAAAGCGTCTATGCGTCCACTTATTTCAGGGGAAGCAGGAATTACATCCAGGCCAGCGGCAACCTGCTCGGCGAGGAGAAGATGGCCGTGATCGTCCAGACTATCTGCGGCACGGCGCACGGGAATGATTTCTATCCGATGATGTCCGGTGTTGGAAGATCCCTCAACTCCTACCCTATCGGGGCGGAAAAGGCTTCCGACGGGGTTCTGAACGTGGCTTTCGGCCTTGGCAGGACAGTGGTTGACGGCGGCAGATCCCTGAGGGTGGATCCTTTGCATCCCAAGAAGATACTCCAGCTGTCCAATCCGCGGCTTTCACAGCGTGACAACCAGAACGAGATGTTCGTGCTGGATATGAGTCCGGCAGCGTTCAAGATCTCCAGGAATGACGGCGTGAACCTGAGGCGGATTCCTGTCGCGGAGGCCTTGGACTCCTACGACCATCCTGAGCTGGTGGCCTCCACCTATGACGCTCTGGATGACAGGATGGTGCCGGGAATCGGGATCCGGGGAGCGCGGGTGATCTCCTTTGACGGAATATTCCAGTATGACAGGCTGCCGCTTGCGAAAGCGCTGTCGGAGGTCATGTCGATCTGCAGGAACGAGCTGATGAGCGAGGTTGAGATAGAGTTCGCACTTGACCCGGATCCTTCCTCCGCCGGACGGGAGGCTGATCTCAAACTGCTTCAGGTGCGCCCGGTGTCAAGCGGTACCGGCTCGCAGACATCCTCGATCGAGGATGCGGAATCCTCCATCGCCAACAAGCTGATATGCAGCGACAGCGCCCTGGGGAACGGCTACTTCACGGAATCGTCCAGGATAGTGGTCATCATGCCGGAATCCTTTGACAAGATGAAGACCGCGCTGATGGCGGAGGAGGTCTCCGCGATCAACTCCGGGATGATTGCCGACGGCCAGACGTACTTCCTTGTCGGCCCGGGCCGCTGGGGATCCTCGATCCCGACCCTTGGCGTGCCTGTCGCCTGGACAGACATCTCGGCGGCGAGGATGGTTGTGGAATATGGAATCGACGGGTTCAGGATAGATCCGAGCCAGGGAACGCATTTCTTCCAGAACATAACTTCGCTGGGCGTGGGCTACCTTTCCGTGGATCAGTACGCCGGCTCGGGAATGATTGATTTCGAGGCGCTTGGGCGCTTGGAATGCGTGCATGACGGACAATTCGTCAAGGTGTTCAAAGTCGATGGGCTGACCGGTTTCATCGACCGTAACAAAGGAAAGGCTTTGATCGGTTTCTGACAATGGGCAAGATGATTGTTTATCAGGTCCTTCCCAGGTTGTGGGGAAAAGGCAAGTTCTCGGAGTTCGATCCGATGACGCTGGATTACTACAAGTCCCTTGGCGTTAGCCACGTCTGGTACACAGGTGTCATCAGGCACGCCACGACAGTCTCCGCGGAGGGTTGTCCGGCCTCCGATAGTCAGATCGTGAAAGGTGCCGCCGGCTCTCCCTACGCCATCACGGACTACTATGACGTGAATCCGTATCTTGCTGACACTCCGAATGAGAGGATGGATGAGTTCGAGGCTTTATTGAAGCGCACGCACGCTGCCGGACTCAAGGCCGTCATCGACTTCGTGCCGAATCACGTCTCCCGTGACTATGGCAAGGTCGGCCTGGTCCGTCCGGACGTGGCTCCTCTCGGGGCGGACGATGATCCGACCGTCCACTGGAGGCCGGAGAATGATTTCTACTACTATCCCGGTCAGCCTCTCGCTCTTCCTTTCGCGGGACAGACCTACTATGAGAATCCGGCGAAGGCATCGGGCAACATCTTCTCGCCCTCCCCTTCCGTGAATGACTGGTACGAGACCATCAGGCTGAACTATTGTGATTTCCACACACGGACGTGGGACAGGATGTACGAGATCGTGCGCTACTGGTGCGGCAAAGGTGTGGACGGGTTCCGCTGCGACATGGTCGAGATGGTTCCATGGCAGTTCTTCAAATGGCTGATAGGCCGGATCAAGGCCGAGTACGGCAACGTAATGTTCATCGCCGAGGTTTATAATAAGGACTTGTACGCCAAGTACATCCACGAGGTGGGCTTTGACTTCCTCTACGACAAGTCCGGGTACTATGATGCGGTAAGGTCGGCTGTGGAAGGTCACGGCACGGCAAGAAGCCTGACCTATAACTGGCAGTTCCTCGGTGATTTGCAGCCTCGGATGCTGAACTTTCTGGAGAATCATGACGAGCAGCGTTTCGCGTCCGATTTCTTCGGGCGGGAAGCGGGAAGGACTTTCGCGGCGCTCGGAGCCGGCCTATTCCTCAACACTGCTCCGTTCATGGTCTACTTCGGCGAGGAGATCGGCGAGCGTGGGATGGATGCCGAAGGCTTCAGCGGAAGGGACGGAAGGACGAGCATATTCGACTGGTGGACGATACCGTCAATCGGCAGGTTGATCAGGTATATTCATAAAAAAGAGGGACTTACGCCAAAGGAGACGGCGCTTCTGGAAAAGTGGCGAGGCTTTTTGAATATGGCTTCGTCGGTTCCGGCGGTAGCTTCCGGCAGGACATTCGATCTTTGCTACTACAACCAGGATTCGCCGGGATTCGACCCTGACAGGCATTTCGCCTTCCTGCGCTCCGGCGGCGGTGAGGTATGGCTTTTCGTCTGTGACTTTTCCCGTGACGCGGCGCTTCGGCAGAAAGCCTCCCGGCCACTGGACTTGCCGCAATGCCGGCAACGGGAACGGGTGTCCATCCTCATCCCGCGTGAGGCGGTCGGATATCTTTGCATAAAAAACCTCGACCCGGAAAAACGGATCGAGGTTGAAGTGTCATTTGATGACTGTGCTATCGTAAAGCTCAACTAACTGAGCCTTAAGTGTCCAAGTCCTACCAGTTAAGGATTTTCTTGAAGTCATACTCCTCAGGATTGGCGATGAAAGCCTTGGCGGCCTCATAGTCGGCAGGAGTGATGTAGTGGCAGATGTGTCCGTAGTAGTTGCGGGCTATTCCGCCTTCGATGTCCACACGACGAGGAGGAATCTTGCCTTCCTCGTTCTGGAGATCCTTCAGGTAGAGAGGGTTGGCGTTGCCGTTCTCGTCCACGTAGACCATGCATCCGGTCTCGCCCTTTGAGAAGAGCTCATAGACTCCGAGCGCAAGCTCCGTGCAGTAGGACAGGTCGTAGGCCACAGGATCCTGGCAGCGGACATCGTAGCCGATCTCCACAGGACGGGTCTTCACCTTGATGCCGATCTTCTTGAACTCCTTCTCAAGGATGTCGTTGAAGAGGACGGCCTTGGAGATCTTGCCGAGCTCCGGATGGCCGTGCTCGTCGTAGGTCATGTGCACGCCGGTGGCCTTGATGTCCTCAGCATCAAGGTCATGGAACACGCCTTCGGCGACAACGACCGTACCGTAGTGGATGCCGAGGATCATTCTCTTGATGATGGTCGAGACTGTGAGCTTGATGATCTTGTCAACCGTGATCGTGGTCTTGTTGAACATCTCCGGGATGATGGTCATCGGGCAGTGCGTGGCCTCGCCGATTCCGAGGGCGAGATGACCCGCGCTGCGGCCCATGGCCGAGATGAGGAGCCAGTTGCCTGATGTGCGGGCATCCTCATAGACGGTGCGGGCGATGTGCGCACCCTCGTTCTTGGCGGAGTTGAATCCGAAGGTAGGGGCGTTGTGAGGCAACGGAAGGTCGTCATCAATCGTCTTAGGAACGTGGATGTTGCAGATAGGATAGTTCTTGGCCTCAAGGAACTTGGCGATCCTGTTGGCTGTGGAGGCGGTGTCGTCTCCACCCACGGTGACGAGAAGCTTAACATTGTTGTCCTGGAAAAGGGCCAGGTTGAAATTCTCCTCGAAATCCTTGTCAGTCGGCTTGAAGCGGCTCATCTGGAGGTAGGATCCTCCCCTGTTGAAGTAGGCGTCAGCCTTGAGGAAATCGATGTCTTCGGTGCGGGCGTCCTTACGGAAGAGTCCGGTGTAGCCTTCGTGAAGTCCGATGACCCTGTAGCCGTTGGAAAGGAAAGTCTTGGCGACTGAGAACACGACGGTGTTCATTCCCGGTGCCGGGCCGCCGCCGCACAGAATGATGATAGAATCTTTCATATACGAATGATTTAGAAATTTGTATGTTCGTTAAATCCGGCCACAAATTTAAGAAACACTTTTAATTTTTCAAAAACTAATCAAATGAGACCTGCCTTGGCCATGTCAGAAATCTTCAATAATCTTCCGGGGTGATTTTAGTAAAATGCCGACATTTTTCGTTAAATTTGTAATCTTTACATAGAATATGGTCAACATGGATCACGGGCAGGCAAAAATACGTATCGAGGAACTCCGGAAGACTCTCTGGGAGAACAGCAGGCGGTACTATGTCGACAACGCTCCCACGATGAGCGATTTTGAATATGACCACCTGATGCGCGAGCTGGAGGATCTTGAGAGGCTGTACCCTGACCTTCAGAGTCCTGACTCCCCTACCCAAAGGGTCGGAAGCGATCTGGACCAAGGTGTTGGCGCCAACGCCGAGCCGGCTGTACGCAAGGAGTTCGCCCAGTACCCCCACAAGTATCCCATGCTCTCGCTTGGCAACACCTACAACATCGGCGAGATAGAGGATTTCGTCCACAGGGCCGAGAAGGATCTCGGAGATGTGCGGTTCACATATTCATGCGAGCTTAAGTTTGACGGGACGGCTATCTGCCTGACCTACAGGAATGGTGTGCTGTTCCGGGCGCTCACCCGAGGCGATGGTGTGGTTGGTGATGATGTGACGGCCAACGCCTTGAGGATAAGCAATATACCCGAGCGGCTGAAAGGCTCCGGCTGGCCCGGGGAGTTTGAGATCAGGGGCGAGGTGCTGATGCCGTACGAGTCCTTCGACCGTCTGAACAAGGAAAGGGAGGACAACGAGGATCCGCCATTCGCCAATCCGAGGAACGCCGCCTCTGGATCGCTGAAACTTCTTGATCCTTCGGAGGTCGCGAGAAGAGGACTCATGTGCACGCTCTATCATATTCCTAGTCAGGGAGTCTCATTCGCCACCCATGACGAGGCATTGAACGCCGCCGCCTCCTGGGGGCTGCCTGTCTCGGACAAGAGAAGGATAGTCCACGGGATTGACGAGATCGAGGAATATATCCGCTACTGGGACACAGAAAGGAAGTTCCTTCCCTATGCCACTGACGGTATCGTAATAAAAATCAACGAGCTGGCTTATCAGAACGCGCTTGGCTACACCGCCAAGTCGCCGCGGTGGGCCGTGGCTTTCAAATTCCAGGCGGAGGAGGCGCGCACAAAGCTTCTTTCGATCACCTATCAGGTCGGACGCACCGGAGCCGTGACTCCGGTCGCCAATCTTTCGCCTGTCCAGCTGGCCGGAACCGTGGTCAAAAGGGCGACGCTTAACAATCAGGACTTCATCCGCCAGATGGACATCCGTGTGGGCGACACCGTTACGGTCGTCAAGGGCGGCGAGATCATACCGAAGATCATCGACGTGGATCTGTCGCAGAGGCCGGCCGGCGCATGCCGTCCGGTCTTTCCAGAGGTTTGTCCGGATTGCGGCACAGCCTTGGTCAAGGAAGAGGGAGAGGCCAAGTGGTTCTGTCCCAACATCGACGGCTGTCCTACGCAGATCAAGGGCAAACTGGTGCATTTTCTCAGCCGCAAGGCGATGAACGTGCTGGCCGGCGACGCGACGATCGAGCAGATGTACAATCTCGGCCTCGTGAGGACTCCGGCGGATTTCTACTCATTGACCAAAGGGCAGCTCCTGATGCTTGACGGCTGGAAGGAAAAGTCCGCCCAACGCTTTCTGAGCAGTCTGGAAGCGTCCCGGAAAGTGACGTTCGACCACGTTCTCTTCGCCCTCGGAATCCGTTATGTCGGAGAGACCACCGCCAAGGAGATCGCCCGGCATTTCGGCGACATCGACGCGGTCGCCGCGGCCACCAGGGAACGGCTTCTTGAGGTCCAGGACGTGGGCGAGGTCATAGCGGACAGTGTCTATGAATATTTCCGTGACCGGAAGCACCTCGAAGACATCGACAGGCTCAAGGCCGCAGGAATCCGCTTCTCGATGGAGAATGGAGCCGCCGCCTCTGACGCGCTGGCAGGGATGACGATAGTGATTTCCGGCAATTTCAGTGTCTCCCGTGACGAGATGAAGCGTCTGATCGAGGCCAACGGAGGCAGGAACAGCTCATCGGTGAGCGGCAAGACTTCCTACCTGTTGGCGGGAAGCAAACCGGGACCGGAGAAGATGAAGAAGGCTGAGGAGTTGGGCGTGAAGGTGATAGGCGAAAACGAGTTCAGAGCCATGATCCCATCAGCTGCCACAGGCAGCGGGCAGGCCGAGGCCGAACCGGATTTGTTTTCAGGATTACTATAAGGGAAGATGATGCTTAAGTGTCTTGTGGATAATTGCGTAAGGTTTTTCCGGAGGATGGTGGATTTCTTCCGGAACGGCATCTGGTCGATCGAGGTGACCGAACTGCCAAAGGCCAAGGCTCGCTTTGTCCGGATGAGCAGGGCCGTCACCAAGACATTCAAGGACTTCGCTGACCACGCCATCGGTTTTCAGACCGTGGCGCTCAGCTACTTCTGCACGATGGCTTTTGTCCCGTTCATCGCCGTGGCCTTCGCGGTCACCAATGGATTCGGACTTGCCGACAAGCTTAAGGATCTGCTGTACTTATCGAATGTCAATCAGGAGATCATCGACATGATCCTTAATTCGGCTGACAAGATACTGTCTTCCGCCACCAACGGCCTGTTCGGCCTTGTGAGCGCGCTGGCGTTCGTCTGGCTTGTGATCTGGATGATGATGCGTGTGGAGACAGTGTTCAACAATGTCTGGCATGTCCGGAAAAGATCTTTCTTCAAGAGTTTTGGACTGGATCTCGTGCTGCTGTTCCTGACCCCGTTTGTCGTGCTTATCCTATATTCCGGAACCATCGTCTACTCACACGTGCTTGATCTCGTTCCTAACTGGATCGGTGTCACCGCATCGATAAAATCCTTCCTGGGCTGGGTCACCACGGGAGCCGTGGCGACCTTGATCTTCTCGGCGATGTACAAGTACATCCCGGCGACCGAGGTCAGGTACGGCAACGCGTTCAAGGCGGCCATCATAGCGGGTGTCGCTTTCACTTTGCTCCAGTACCTTTACCTTGAGACACAGGTGTTTGTGATGAGACTCAACGCTGTGTACGGAACTATCGCGGCCATCCCCCTCTTCATGATCTGGATGAGGTTCGGATGGCTTATAATTATGTATGGGGCGCAGTTCTCCTGTTCTTTCCAGACATTGGACGAGGAAAGCCGCGGCCTTTCGGAGATCAACAAGACTGGTGATAATGATTTGGTAGAAGTATGAGTTTCTCACAATTCACAGAACAAGACTACGAGCTGATCCGGCAGAGTTATGCCCAGCTTAAAGCCGCGGCGGAAAAGCGCTGCGCCAACCAGCAGGAGCTGGATGTGGTGCAGAAGGCTTTCGATTTCGCCAACGAAGCCCATAAGAATGTCCGCAGGCGCTCCGGCGGCCCGTACATCATCCACCCTATCGAAGTGGCCAAGATCGTCGTCAGCGACATCGGTCTTGGCTACAAGTCAATAGCCGCCGCCCTTCTCCACGACGTTGTGGAGGACACGGACTACACCGTGGACGACATCCGGAGCCAGTTCGGCGACAAGATAGCCAGTCTTGTGGACGGTCTGACCAAAATCAAGAACGTGCTGGACAACGAGGACCGCAGCAAGAAACTCAACGAAGTCGACGCCAAGAGCATCCAGGCGGAGAACTTCAAGCGGATCCTCCTCACCCTCAATGACGATGTGAGGGTTGTGCTGATAAAGCTGGCGGACCGTCTTCACAACTGCCGGACCATCGAGTTCATGCCGGAGTACAAGCGCGACAAGATCCTCAGCGAGACCATGTTCATATTCATTCCTCTGGCTCATCGTCTCGGTCTTTACGAGATCAAGTCGGAGATGGAGAACATCTGGCTGAAGTACAAGGAGCCTGATGCCTACAAGGAGATCAGCGGCCTGATCAACAGTAACCTGAACGGGTTTGGGAAGCAGATCGACGACTTCATCAAACCTATCGACTCGGCTCTACGGAAGGCGGGATTCAATTTCGAGATCCGCAAAAGGGTCAAGACACCATACTCGGTGTGGCACAAGATGCAGACGAAGAACATCACCTTCGACCAGGTCTACGACCTCTACGCCTTGAGGATAGTCTTCACTCCCGACGCTGACAGCAAGGAAAGCGAGCGTGACCAATGCTACCACGTGTTCTCGATCATAACCGGCATCTACCGTTACAAGCCGGATCGTGTGAGAGACTGGGTGAAGCATCCCAAGAGCAACGGCTACGAGGCGCTGCACTGCACATTGATGAGCGAGACAGGAATCTGGATCGAGGTCCAGATCAGGACAAAGCGGATGGATGACATAGCGGAGAAAGGAATCGCCGCCCACTGGACCTACAAGCAGGAAGGCTACATCAGCGAGAATGACAGCGAGATGGACAAGTGGCTGGCAAAGATCAAGGAGATACTGGTCAATCCGGACGTGAACGCCCTTGAATTGCTGGACATCATCCACAATGACTTGACCAGCAGCGAGATAACCGTCTTCACTCCTAAAGGAGAGCAAAAATCCATCGTCAAGGGCTCCACCGCCTTGGATTTCGCCTACAACATCCACACGGAGATCGGCAACAAGGCCATAGCGGCCAAGGTCAACATGAAGCTTGTGCCTCTGTCGCACGTCCTTAAGAGCGGTGACCAGGTCGAGATCATCACAGCCGAGCTTGAGCATCCGAAGAAGGAGTGGCTTCAGTTCCTTCAGACAAGGCATGCCCGCAACATGGTGATTGACTATTTTAAAGGTCAGAAGAAAGAGATCGCCGAGTTGGGAAAGAAAATGCTCGCCGACCATTTGGAGTCACTGGGCTATAGGATGAACAATGACACCATCGGCATATTAATCAATCATTTCTCTATCCCGGGAGGCAATGTGGAGGAGATGTTCTTCCGCATCGGCATCGGGACGGTGAAGCTGGGCGCTGACCTGCCGGAAGTACTTGCCTCCGGAAAGGCGGACAGGAGCCATTCGTGGTCGTTCCCTTGGTTCGGCAAGAAGAGGATGAGCGTGAAGAAGGAGAATGACGGCTACACCATCGCCACATGCTGCCGTCCGATACCCGGGGATCCGGTGATAGGCATCAAGTCTCCTGACGGAACCGTCACCGTGCACAAGAAGTCCTGCCCGGTGGCCGACAGCATCGCCTCCAAGCACGGAGACTGGGTGGTTGTCCCGCAGTGGGAGGATGACGAGAAGAAGTCATTCCTCGCGCGCCTGTCCATCAACGGTCTTGACAGGGTCGGTCTCCTTAACGAGATCTCACGCTACATCACGCTGGTCATGGGCGTGAACATCCGCAAGATCTGCCTGAGTTCGGAGGAGGGAATATTCTCCGGCTACATCGACCTCTATGTCCATGACAAGGCGGTTCTGGAGCGGATGATCCGTAAGCTGAGTTCCATCGATGGCATAAAAAGAGTCGTCCGAACAGAGATCTAAGTCCGATTTTTGAATATTCACGATCCGCAATGAAAAATATACTTTCAAGATTCTTTCCCATAATTCCGGCGGCGGCGCTTCTGGCGCTGTCCGTCTTCCAGCCATCGTGCGCCAACACCACGCAGGCTCCGACAGGAGGAGCGAAGGACACCTTGCCTCCGGTGATCAGAAGAGTCGTCCCGGCTCCCGGAACCGCCTCGGTACCTGTGCATGGCACCAAGGTCGTCTTCACTTTTGACGAGTATGTCACGGTCAAGGATCCCAAAGGCATATTCCTCTCCCCTCCCCAGAAGAAGAGTCCAAAGTACAAGATAAAAGGGAAAAGCCTGGTGGTCTATTTCGAGGAAGACCTTCTCCCGAACACGACCTACACCCTTGATCTCACAGGCGCCATCGCCGACAACAACGAAGGGAACATGTTCCCTGGCTTCACGACGGCTTTCACCACGGGAGAGACCGTGGATTCCATGTTCGTCACAGGTATCGTCCAGGACTGCAGCACTTTGAAGCCGATAAAAGGAGCAACGGTCATGCTCTACAAGGATCAGAGCGACTCGGCGGTGTTCCTGCGGAGGCCTGTCGCCGCGGTCAAGACCGATGACTGGGGGTACTTCTCGCTGAGGAACATCCAGGACACCGTCTTCCGTGTCTACGCCATCGTGGACGGCAACGGCAACAACATCTATGATCCGGACGAGGATCGCATCGCTTTTCTGGACACATTGTTCAGACCCGTCAATGTCGTGAATGACACTGTGGCCGAACTCAGGAAATACGACATGAAGGACACCCTCGCGTGCCAGTCGAGGAAGGCCGAGCTGAGGCTCAATGTCTTCAGGGAAAAACCGTCCAAGCAGCTGCTGATGAACAAGGTCAGAACCGGCGCGCGATCTGCCTACGTCACGTTCATGGCTCCTGACACAAGGATAGACTCTCTTTGGTTCCATGGATTTCCGGCGCGTGATGTGATCACCGAATTCAACATCGAGAAGGACAGCCTTCTTCTTTGGCTGAACAGCCAGAGGAGTATGCCGGATTCTCTGCACCTTTTTGTAAAGTACTGGAAGACAGACACTCTTGGCGTGCTTCAACCGGTGACGGAGAAAGTGAGTCTGGTGGAGGAAAACAAGCCGAAGTCCAGGAGCGCCCGGAAGAAAATCGAGCATAAGGACACGATCTGCGGGTTGTCCCTCAAGGCCGAGCCGGAGACCTTCGAGCAGCATGGCTTCTCCCTGGTGTTTGACAATCCTCCGATTCTGGGCAACTTCGACTCGTTGATCTTCAAGTCGATCAACCCGAAGCAAAAGGAACAGATCGAGAAATTCACCATCCGCCGGGACTCACTGAACCTCAGAAAATACGACATAACCCCTCAGGTCAGGATCCAGGCGGGCTATGAATATTTCTTCAAGGTTCCTCAAAGATCATTCATGGACATCAACGGCTATTGGAATGACAGTACGGAAGTTAAGGTGTCCCTCCCTAATGGTGACGACCTGAGTTCGTTCACCCTTAATCTTACCGGCGTGAACGGCAACAAGTACATCATCGACTTGTTGGACGAGAGGAAAGCCAAGATTCTCAGAAGCTATATCGTGGAGTCTGACACGTCGCTGCTCTTCCCTTATCTGAAGAAAAACAAGTATTCCCTGAGGATCACCGAGGACTTGAACCGCAACGGCATCGTGGACACCGGTAACCTGCTGGCTCACAGGCAGCCGGAGAAGGTCAGATTCCTGATGACAATGGACAGCGATCTGTTTGAGATTCCGGAGCGCAGTGAGATAAGCCAGGATCTGGACTTGTCGGAGTTCTTCAAGTAATCAAATGTAGGCGCATGAAGTCAATCAAACATATTCTTACATCCATCGCCGTCCTAGCCGGCTTTGTCTGCCAGGCCCAGAATCCGGTCGATTCCTTGGTTGTCCCCGTGGCTACCGCTGACAGTCTGACGGTTCCGCAGGAGTATTCGGACATCTATCTGGACACTGTCAAGGTAGACAGGGTCTTCGAGATCAACGACTATTCCATGATCGGTGTCGAGTACGGCGTGTCGTTCAACAGGATGACATTCAATCCGCCCTACACGCAGACCACATTGTTCGTGCCGAACACCTTCGGAGTCTTCTACACAAGGTACGGAAAGATGTTCGGCTACCTCCCCTACTTCGGTTTCAAGGTGGGTCTGCGCTACAGTCACGAGGGCTACAAGTTCAAGGAGAACAAGGACACGCAGACCACTCCTGACATCGAGGGCGCGACCCAGGCCATAATCGATGTGGCTGAGCTTCCTTTCATGGCCCACATGCACATCGACGGACTCCACTACAAGGTCATGGCCGACCTGGGAATCTATGCAGGCTACAGGCTTGGCATCAGAAGGACAGGCGATAACGTGGACGAGGCCATCCTGAACTCATTTCTGGAGACGGACAGGCGCCTTGACTACGGCATCTGTGGCGGGCTTGGTTTCGGACTTGTGTTCGATCCCGTCGAATTCCACATCAACGCCAATCTGAGATATTCCTGGGGTACGATCTACGATCCGGACTACGTGAGCAAGGACTATTACAGGTTCGCCTACCCGTTTGACGTGGTCGTGACCGCCGGAGTCTATTTCCAACTGACAAGAAGAACAGGCCGCAACAAGGCCCAGCTTAGACGCGAGGCCTACCAACAGGTCTACAATCCTACTGTAAAATGAGAACGATAACGGCAAAGGTGGGCGACGTGCTGATCGGAGGAGACAATCCGATCGTTGTCCAGACAATGTGCAACACCCACACCTCGGATGTGGAGGCCACTGTGGCTCAATGTGTGAGGCTGAGGGATGCGGGAGCGGAGATAATCCGCATAACGGTTCCTGGCCCGGCGGACGTAGAGTGCGTCAAGTCCATCAAGTCCAGGCTCGGAGAACTTGGAGTCACGACACCCATCGTGGCGGACATCCATTTTTCATCGCGGACGGCGATCATGGTCGCCCCGTTTGTGGAGAAGGTCAGGATCAATCCCGGTAATTTCCACAAGGATCACCAGGAGGCGAGAAGGCAGTTCGCCAGGCTGATCGAAGTGTGCCGTGAGAATGGCACGGCCATCAGGATAGGTGTCAATCACGGCTCCTTGGGCGAGTACATCACCAACCTCTACGGCAACACCTCCGAGGCGATGGCAAAGGCTGCGATGGAATGGCTTCGGATGTGCATGGACGCCGATTTTCTCAATGTTGTCCTGTCCCTGAAATCCAGCAACACTATCGTCATGGTGGACGCCTACCGCAAGCTGATGTCAATGATGAAGGACAACGGGATGGTCTTTCCTCTGCATGTCGGGGTGACAGAGGCCGGCAATGGCGACAGCGGCAGGATCAAATCCTGTGTAGGGATCTCCACCCTTCTTTCGGAAGGCATCGGTGACACCGTCAGGGTCTCGCTTACCGAGGATCCTGAAGCCGAGATTCCGGTGGCCGCCTATCTTGCGGAGAGATATGACCGCAGGATCACATCGTCGATGACATCGGTGGCTCTTGACGGCAGGAAAGCCGTGGCGACCTATGACTCCCCCACACGGATGACACTGCTGATGGATGTCGCCTGTGATTTTGGAAAGAGGCTGATGGACAGAACGTTGGATGATCTTGAAATTGTCGGTACCTATGTCGGTGACGATGGCCGGCAAGTCTCCGTCAAGGATTCCGGACTCGGATCCTACCTGACCGACGAGATGCTGCAGGCGTGCAGAAGACGTTTCTATAAGCCAGAATATGTCGCCTGTCCAGGATGCGGGCGCACGATGTACGATCTGCAGGCGGCTTTCGAGGAAGTCAAGGCCAGGACTTCCCATCTGAAGAACATCGTCATCGCCGTGATGGGATGCATCGTGAACGGCCCTGGTGAGATGGCCGACGCGGACTGGGGCTATGTCGGCGAGGGCAACCACAAGGTCACCATCTATAAAGGAAAGACTCCCGTGCTGAGACATATTCAGGACACGGAAGCCGTCGAACGTCTTGTGGAACTGATAGAGAAGGACCAGTCAGCTACTTAAGCTCAGCGATCACTGTCTCACAGGCTCTTGTGAAGTCGCCTTCCTTTACCTTTATGTCGGTGTCAAGCGGGAAATACATGTCAATTCTTGAACCGAACTTGATGATGCCGCATTGCTTGCCTCTCTCGACAGCCATGCCTTCCTTCGAGTAGCAGACAATCCTTCGGGCGAAGGTACCCGCGATCTGCTTGAAGAGCACTTCCCCGTGGTCGTTCCGTATCACTGTTGAAGAGTGCTCGTTCTTCTCCGAAGCCTTCGGAAGGAACGCGAGCCAGTATTTCCCGGGATGGTACTTATAGTACGAGATCTCGCCGTCCATCGGCCAGAAATTGGTGTGGACATCGAAGAAATCCATGTAGATCGAGACCTGGATGCGGTCATCCTTGAAATACTCCTTCTCATAGACCCTGTCCACGATCACAATCTTTCCGTCGGCGACAGAGGTGACCAACCTTGTGTCGCCCGCCGGCGTGTCCCTGTCAGGTACCCGGTGGAACCAGAATACGAAGAACGCGAAAGCGAGCAGAAACAGGATGATCGGTGTAAGTATGAACAGGTTCTTTATGAAATATGCCGCGCATCCGATCAGGATGGCGGTAATCGCCCAGTTGGCGGCTATGGTCACTCGTGAGTCCTTGTCAACGATTATCTTTCTCATGGTGGTTCAATTAATAGATTGTCCGGTGTTATTGATTATAGCAGATCAAAGATGGCAAGATAGATGGCTCCAGAAGGCATCGCCATAAGCGTGCTGTCAAACCTGTCCAGGAAGCCTCCGTGTCCAGGGATGATCTTGCCGGAGTCCTTGACTCCATAGACTCTTTTCCACTGAGACTCAAACAGATCCCCGTACACTCCTGTGACCGACATGATCACGGAGAGAATCAGGCAATGCATCAATGGGAAACGAAGGAGTCCGAACTGGAAAAGCAGGTAGGCGGCGAGGATGGAGCTGACCAACCCTCCGAAGAAGCCGATCCAGGTCTTCTTCGGAGAGACCGAAGGCAGCAGTTTCTTCGGGAATATCTTTCCCAGGGAGATTCCGAAGGTGAACGCCCCGACATCCGAGCACCAGATAATAATGAAGAAACAGAGCAGCAGATTGCCGCTGAAGTTTCCTGCCTTGTCGAACGCGATAAGGTTCGAGAGGGCGATCGGTACGGCGATGTAGAGTAGTCCCGTGTAGATGTTGGAGAACTTGCCATATTCCTCTTTCTCTTTGACATACAGCGAGTTGATCATCACGATGAAGACAGGGATCATCGCGAATGCGACAAATCTGATGGGAATATGATAGGATGAGACGGCGAACAATATTCCGAAAAGGAAGATGGCTGCCAGGATCGCCAGGATCTTGGAGAATGTGTAGCTGCCGTTCATCGTGATGTGATAGAACTCCAGAAGCATCACCGACATCACGAATATGATCATTCCGGCGAAGAGGAACTTGTTGAACATCAGGCAGGCCAACATCGCAAGGATGAAGACCACGCCTGAAATCGATCTGACAATTACATTATTCATCTTCAGTGGCGGTTTTTTCCGGTTCATTATCCGTCTTCTCCTCGGCGGCCTCATCAGGCTTCACCTTCGGCCCCAGGATCCTTTCGATGTCCTCGGCGAAGATCACCTCCTTCTCCAGCAGCAGGCGCGCCATCTGAACGAAGCCTTCCTTGTGCTCCGTCAGGATCCTCAATGTCCTGTCGTGGATCTCGTTGACAAGATCCTTGACTTCCTGGTCCATCAGCTCGGCGGTCTTCTCGCTGTACGGCTTGCTGAGGTCATAACCTCTTGAGCCTGTGGAGTCATAAAATGAGATCTCGCCGACTTTCTCGCTCATACCATAGTACTGGACCATGTTGTAGGCCATGCGGGTCAGCCGCTCAAGATCATTGAGAGCGCCGGTGGCCGGCTCGCCGTTGATGATCTCCTCGGCAACACGGCCTCCGATCAGGGCGCACATCTTGTCCATGAGATAGGACTTCGAGAGGATCTTCCTCTCGTCCGGCAGGTACCACGTAAGTCCGAGCGCGTCTCCTCTCGGAATGAGGCTGACCTTGAACACAGGATCAGAGTACGGCAGCAGCCATCCGACAGTGGCGTGACCGGCCTCATGATAGGCTGTGGTCTTCTTCTCAGCCGGTGTCATGATGGAGCCCTTGCGCTCAAGACCACCCACGATCCTGTCAACAGCATCGAGGAAGTCCTGTCTGTCAATCTCCTTCTTATCCTTTCTGGCGGCGGTCAGGGCGGCCTCGTTGCAGACATTTGCAATGTCCGCTCCGGAGAAGCCAGGAGTGTGCTGCGCCATGAATCCAAGATCGAAATCCTGTGCCGTCTTCAGATTGCGTGTGTGCACCTTGAAGATCTCTTCCCTTTCCTTAAGCTCAGGAAGGTCAACGTGGATCTGACGGTCGAAACGACCGGCCCGAAGCAGCGCCTTGTCAAGGATGTCGGCCCTGTTGGTGGCCGCAAGGATTATCACTCCGGAATTCGTGTCGAATCCGTCCATCTCGGTAAGCAGCTGGTTCAGAGTGTTCTCGCGCTCGTCATTGGATGAGAATCCGACGTTCTTGCCTCTGGCTCTGCCGACCGCGTCGATCTCGTCGATGAACACGATGCATGGAGCCTTTTCCTTTGCCTGGCGGAACAGATCCCTCACCCTGGAGGCTCCGACACCCACGAACATCTCGACGAAATCCGAACCGGAGATCGAGAAGAACGGCACATTGGCCTCTCCGGCCACGGCCTTGGCCAGCAATGTCTTACCAGTGCCAGGAGGCCCTACGAGGAGGGCTCCTTTAGGAATCTTGCCGCCGAGGGAGGTGTATTTCTGAGGGTTCTTGAGGAAATCCACGATCTCCATGACCTCCTCCTTGGCGCCGTAAAGGCCGGCCACGTCCTTGAAAGTGACGTTCACCTTTTCCTTGTCGGCAAGCTTGCCGGTGGACTTGCCCACGTTGAACACACCGCCCGGGCCGCCTGCTCCTCCTCCGCCCATGTTCTTGTTGAAGCCACGGAACATCCAGATCCACATAAGAATCAACAGGACAGGGAATATGATCCACTCAAGGATGCTGGTCCACATCCTGCTGTCGTTCTCCATGACGATCTTGACCTGCTTCTCTCCCGCCGGAAGGCCCGCGTTCAACTCTCCGAATTCCTTCTCGGCGTCAAACTTGTCCGACACCAGGAATATGAAGTGAGGCAAGCTTGGCGGAACCTTTCCGCCGAACTTGTCGGCGTACTTGTTCAGCCTGTCAGGGCGGACGGTGATGTTGCCCTTGAAGTCATTCCTTATGAAATCGATCTCCTTGATGTCCCCGCTGCGGAACATCTCCTGGACCTCGGCCCATTCGATCTTTTGAGGATTGGCTCCGCTGTTGTTGAGCAGAAGCCAGCCGATTCCCAGAATCAGGATAAGGTAAAGCCATGAGAAGTTGAACCTCACGCGGATGACTTTACGCCTGGGGTTGTTGTCTTGATTATTCGGCATCTGTCACAGTCTTTTTTGTTTTCGGAACACGCCTCGGCTTGTATTCCTTATGAGGCGCGTCGGCCCAAAGGTCTTCGAGCCTGTAGAATTCACGGTACTCCGTGAGAAATATGTGTGCGACAATGTCACCGTAGTCCAGTATGATCCAGAAGTTGTTCTCCATACCCTGGGTACGGATCGGCTTCCGGCCTTCCTCGCGCATCATTTTGATGACGTTGTCTGCAATCGCGTTGACATTCGTGGTGGAATCAGCGTTGCAGATCATGAAGTGATCCGTGATTGCCGTTCCCAGTGGCCTGAGGTCTATGTCAATGACGTTTTGGGCTTTCTTGTCGAGCATAGCGTCTGCCATAACCCGCAGATCGTGTGTAATCATATCAAGAATGTTTTATATTTTTGCATTACCAATCAAATATACAAATATACGACAAATTCTGAACCAATGAAAGAGGTTGTGGACATAGAATGGATGGAAGAAGTTGATTCCACGAATAATGAGGCGATTAGACGCCTCGACAGCATTGACAATCTGGCAGTCTTGGCCGCCGTGCACCAGACAAGCGGGCGCGGCCAGCGGGGGAACTCGTGGCTTACCCATGCCGGAGAGAACCTGACATTCTCGATGGTCGCCAGGTTCGGGGGCGACGGATTCCCCGATCTGCCGGCCAACAGGCAGTTCCGCATCACGGAGGCGGCGACTCTCGGCGTAGTGGACTACCTGGATTCTGAAGGGATCGAGAGCAGCGTCAAATGGCCTAACGACATCTATGTCAGAAACCGGAAGATCTGCGGGATGCTCATCGAGAACACGCTGAAAGGGGACTTTGTCAGCACGAGCGTGATCGGAATAGGACTGAACGTCAATCAGAAAGACTTCCCACCCCAACTGGTGAACCCGGTCTCGATGACGATCCTGACCGGAAAGGAATATGCTCTGCGGCGGGAACTGGAGAAACTGTGCGAGTGCGTCAGGAAAAGAATGGCCGCGCCGGACAACTATGATGAATATGTCAGCAGACTTTTCCGCTTCGGTGTGTTCAATGAATATGTCATCTGCGCGACCGGCCAGCCGATAAAGGCCAGAATCATCGGTGTGACAGACTCTGGACTCCTACGTACGGAAACAGAAAAAGGCGAACGTATGGAGTTCGCCTTCAAGGAAATAAGTTATGTTATCTAACGAAGCTCGTTAATAGCTTTTGCAGGGGATTCCGCCTTGAATACGGAACTGCCGGCGACGAGTATCGTGGCACCGGCCTCGGCCAGGATGTGGGCGTTGGAGGCGGACACGCCTCCGTCCACCTCGATGTCCTTCACTACTCCCCTTCTGTCCATCTCCGCTTTCAGGGTCTTGATCCTGTCAATCGATTCCGGGATGAATTTTTGCCCGCCGAAGCCTGCGAACACTGACATTATCAGGAAAAAGTCCACATCGTCGATGTAAGGGAAAAGTCTTTCCACCGGAATGTCCGGGTTGATCACAAGACCGGCCTTGACTCCGAATGACTTGATTTGGGCGATGATGTCCCTGGGATCCTTGCCCGCCTGGTCGGCGGCCTCAAGATGGAAACTGATCATCTCCGCGCCTGTCTTCGCGAACCTTTCCACGTACTTGTCGGGATTGACGATCATCAGATGGACATCCATCGGCACGGTCACGGCCTTCGCGATCGCCTCCACGACCGGGAATCCGAAAGAGATGTTCGGAACAAACGAGCCGTCCATCACGTCTATGTGGATCAGGTCGGCGTTCTTGTTGACCATTCTGATGTCCGGCTCAAGGTTCAGAAAATTGCCGGAAAGTATTGAAGGTGCTATTCTTACCATGACTATTCAAATGTGGTGACCACATCAATGAGGTGCTCGGTGAACTTCTCGAGAGAGGCGAGATCCAGTTTCTCGCCCGGGGCGTGGACAAAGCGGAGCGTCGGGCCGAAGGAGATCATGTCCAGGTCTCCGAACTTCTCGCCGAACAGCCCGCACTCAAGTCCGGCGTGGATCGCCTTGACCTCCGGCTCGTGGCCGAAAAGCTTCTTGTAGGAATCCACGCACACGCGCAGGATGCGGGAGTCAAGATTAGGTTTCCAGCCGGGATATTCACCGCTGTGGACAACGTCGGCCCCTGCCAGCGCGAAACTGGCCTCCACCTTGGCGGCCATCATCCTGCGGGCGGACGATGTCGAGCTGCGCTGGCTCGTGATCACCTCTATCACGCCCTGCCTGTGCATTCTGACAGCAGCCAGATTGGTCGAGGTCTCGACAAGGCCCGGGATGTCCTGGCTCATCGTCTCCACGCCGTGCGGACAGGCGAACAAAGCCATTATCAGCATCCTGGCGACATCGCCCTCAACCGGTTTCTCGGTGCATCGATAAGGCTCGCCACTGACCGTGACATCAGGATCCGTCTTGAGATATTCATTCCTGAGATCATTGCCGAACCCGTTGAGTCTCTTGATGGTGGCATCCACATCCGGAACGGCGATGATCGCCTCGCACTCCCTTGCGATCGCGTTCGGCTTGTTGCCTCCCTTGACCAGGATCAGCTGAAGACCGTACTCTGACTCGGAGTAGAGGAATCGCGCCATCTGCTGAATGGTGTTGACCCTGCCCTTGTTGATGTCGTCGCCGCTGTGGCCGCCGATCGCACCGCCGATCTCCAGTCTTACAGGCTTGTAGCCTTCCTTTATGTCCTCCTGGGTGTAGTGGAATGTCGCCGTGGTGTCAAGTCCGCCGGCGCACCCGATGAACATCTGTCCCTCGTCCTCGGAGTCCAGGTTGATGAGAGTCCTGCCGGTGAAGAATCCAGGCTCCATCCCGAAGGCTCCGTCCATGCCGGTCTCCTCCGAGATCGTGAACACACACTCGATCCTACCCATAGGAAGGTCGCTGTCAAGAAGGGCGAGCATCGCGGCGACGCCGATGCCGTCGTCCGCTCCGAGTGTCGTGTCCTTGGCTATCATCCAGCCGTCCTCGATTACATATTCGATAGGATCCTTGAGGAAGTCGTGCCTCACGCCGCTTCTTTTCTCGCAGACCATGTCCTGATGTCCCTGGAGAACGAGTGTAGGCACATTCTCCTTGCCTTTGCTCGCTTCCTTGACAATGCAGACATTGTTTGTCTTGTCGGTTTTACACTCAAGATGCCTCTCCTCCGCAAAACGCTGAAGAAAGGCTGTCATAGGCTCTTCGTGACCGGATTCCCTCGGGATCCGGGTGATCTCCTTGAAAATGGAGAGAACTTTTTCTGAATACATCTGGTTGCTGTTATTATCTCGTCACCGGCACCAGCATCCTCTCGATGTCAGTCACATACTGTCTGAACGTCTTGTCCGTGGACATCAGGTCGGACACCGTGGCGCATGCATGAAGCACAGTGGCGTGGTCTTTGCCTCCAAGTTCCATACCAATCGTGGACAGAGAGCATCCTCCGATGTGATTTCTGCTCATGAACATGGCGATCTGCCTCGCCTGCACGATCTGCCTCTTCCTGGATTTGGAAATCAGCGTTTCCCGTGTTATATTGAAATACTCGCAGACCACCTCCTGCACCTTGTCGATGGTGAGTTCGTTCTTGTCTTCGCCCACGATGTTGCCGGTTACCTGCTCAGCAAGTTCCTTCGTGACTTCCTCGTGGCAAAGCGTCGCATTGGCTATCAGGGAGATAAGCGCTCCTTCAAGCTCGCGGAAATTGGACCTTACCTTGTTGGCCAGCAGATCAAGGACATCGTCGCTTACAGTGACGCCCTCCCGGACGCACCTTGACTTAAGCATGGCCAGCCTCGTGTCGTGATCAGGCTTGGAGAGCTCGATGGAGAGCCCCCACTTGAACCGCGACAAAAGCCTCTCCTCGAAGTTCATCAGATCCACCGGGGCCCTGTCGGATGTGAAGACCAGCTGCTTGCCGGACTGGTGGAGGTGATTGAATATGTTGAAGAACGCGTTCTGGGAGGCCGGCCCGATGAGTTCCTGGATGTCATCCATGATAAGCACGTCGATCCTCATGTAGAAAGCCATGAAATCGGTAAGCTTGTTCTGGACGTTCACGGCATTGACGTACTGCGTCCTGAATTCGTTGCCTGTAACATAGAGGACGACAAGATCCGGGTAGGCCTCGTGGATGGCAATGCCGATCGCCTGGGCCAGATGGGTCTTCCCCAGGCCGGGGCCTCCGAAAATGAACAAAGGATTGAACGGGGTCTTGCCTGGCTTGTCCGAGATGCTGATCCCGGCGTTGTAGCCCATCTTGTTGCACTCACCCTTGATGAGATTGTCGAAACAGTAGACAGGATTCAGCCTTGGATTGATCTTCAGCTTCTTGATGCCCGGAAACACAAACGGGCTCGGATTGCCGGACGGCTGGAAAGTGTTGATCGAGACAGGCTTGTTCTCCGGCACGTTGCCGTGCGCGGCGGTGAAGACCATCGCGCGCTCCTTCTGCACCGGGTGAATCTTGTAGAGAAGTCTGGCCTCGGGGCCGATCACCCTTCTCAACGTCATCTTTATTATAGGAAGGAAGGCATCCTCAAGATAGCTTCTGAAGAAGTCGGTCGGCACTTCAACAGTCAGTGTCGACTCTTCCAGAGAAACCGGGACGATTGTCTTGAACCAGACCTCGAACTGCTTAGGCTCGACGTTCTGTTCGAATATGCGCAGACACTCGTTCCAGACAGAAATATGTCTATCCAATTCAACCATTGCTTCAAATGAAAAAATTACGTGAAAACTGGTAATTGATCCCTCATTTTTCGTTGTGCAAAGGTGGGGGAAAAATATTTAATAAAAAATCTTTTTTTGTATTGTTTTTGATTTTTATTTTCCGTATATACCGAAAGCGAAAAAATAATTAAATAATTTAATACACAGATACTCAATATTTTACAACTGCGAACTTTCTTAATCCGCTCATATCAAGGCAAGTTATAATTTAGAATTATTCAACAATAGTTACAGGTGAATTTTAAGTCGATGAGTATTAGCACGAACCACCGTTTATCTGACAATCTCGGTGGTTTCGTTCTCTACTTTCACAAGGAAGGAATCCTTGAAATCGCGCCTTATCTTCCGGCTCAGTTCCTTGGCCGTGTCAAGATCAGCGGAGCAGCCGATGATGTACTTGAAAAGCCGGCCGGCCTTCACAACTTTCACGTCATACCCTTTAAAGAATGGATCCTTCCCGGTCATTGTCTTGGACGAGACAAGGACCTGCGTTCCGTAGAACACCGGATGCTCATCGCCTGCAGGTCCGCTTGACTTGTCCACGGCAGGTGTCTCAGCCTGGACGGAGTCCTTCGCTTCCGGTTTGTCCGCGGCACTCGCGGTCTCTTTCTCCGGAACGCTCACGGCCTCCGAGCCGTCATATTCCTTCTTGTACTTCCTGAATGCGGCGTAAAGGTCGGACGCGATGCGCTCCCTCCCCTTCTCCGTGATCAGCGCTTCCCGGTCGGAGGAATTGGACATGAAACCGCACTCGACAAGTACGGAAGGCATGGCGGTCCTCCACAGGACGTAGAAGGGATCCTGGGATATTCCCCGGCTGTGCCGGATGGCGCCGCCTTTCATCTTCCTGTCCACCTCCTGCGCGAAGCGGAAACTCTGCTCAAGGTAGGCGTTCTGCATCAGGTTCATGAATATGTAGGATTCGGGATCGTTGGGGTCGAAGCCTTCGTAACGTGTGGTGTAGTCGTCCTCCAGCTTGATCACAGAGTTCTCGCGCCTCACCACGTCCATGTTGCCGGCGTACAGATCCTTGTTCTTGCTCGTGTACTGGCCGAGGATGTGGATCGAGTAGCCGTTAGGACCGTTCCTCTTGCCGTCCACGGAGTTCACGTGGATGGAGATGAAGAGATTGGCGTCGTTCCTGTTGGCGATGTCCGCCCTTCCCTGGAGAGTGACGAAAGTGTCGTCATCCCTTGTCATGATGACTTTCATGTCCGGATAGCCGGCGGTTATCTTGGCCGCAAGCCTCTTGCCGATGTCCAGGACAACCGTCTTTTCCTTCGTTTTCCCGCTGGGGCTGACACATCCGGCGTCCTTGCCGCCATGTCCCGGGTCGATGACAACGGTTGACAACTTGATGGTCGGGGCCGGTTTCTGTGCCGAGGCAGTGAATCCGGTCGAGGAAATGGAGATCGCCGTCAGCAGTACGGCAAGAAAATTGCGATATAAATCCAAAATATTGTAGTATATTTGTCTTTTGCAAATTTAGAAAATAATTGCAATTCAAGAAGCATACATATAATATTATTCTCGTTTCGGCGCTTGTGGCGCTGACAGGTCTGACGATGTTCGGCCAGGATGTGAGGAGGAACAGGAACCTTGCCAAGGCTGCCGTGTCTCATGACGTGTCGCAGTCCGAGGAGGCTGTGGTCATCGACACAGCCATTAGTCCGCAAAGGCCGGAGGGCATCGACACCTTGAGGGCCGGCCTCGATTCTACGGCGTTCAGACGTGATTCCCTTAGAAGGGCGGACTCCACCTCAAGGGCTGACTCACTGTCGCTTCTGGAGAAGAGTTCGCTCACCAGGCCGGCTTTCTCGGGAGCGAAGGATTCCATCCGGCAGGATTTCTCCAACGGCCAGCGCAAGATGTACTACTGGGGCGAGGTTGAAGTCTCCTATGAGAACATCAAGCTGAAGGCAGACTACATGGAATATGACATGGCCACGGGGACGGTCTATGCCAGAGGTACTTACGACAGCCTTTCCCGCGAGTGGAAGGGGCAGCCGGAGATGACGCAGGGCAAGCAGACTTTCAGCATGGAGGAGATCCGCTACAATTTCAACACGAGAAAGGCCAGGATCACCAACATGATCACCAGGGAGGATGACGGCATACTTCACGGAAAGAACATCAAGATGATGCCGGACAGATCCATCAACATCACCAAGGGAAAGTACACTGTCTGCGATCTTGAGCATCCCCACTACTATCTTAAACTGTCCTCCGCCAAGGTGGTGACAAAGCCTTCCCAGAAGACGGTCTTCGGCCCGGCGCATCTTGTGGTCGAGGATGTTGACCTTCCGATCGGCATCCCGTTCGGATTCATCCCGAAGCGTCCGGACAGGGCGACGGGACTTCTCATGCCGTCCTTCGGAGAGGAGAACGCCCGTGGTTTCTATCTCCGGGACGCGGGAATGTACTTCGTTCTCGGCGACTACTTCGACATGTCCCTTACCGGCGACTACTACACATTGGGTTCCTGGGCGGCCAACCTTAACTCAAGGTACATGGTCAAGTACAAGTTCAACGGCAACCTGGCCATCAACTACTCGGTCGACCAGACCGGCGAGAAAGGCAGCACGGACTTCTTCCAGAGCAAGAACTTCGGTGTGAGGTGGTCGCACTCGCAGGATTCCAAGGCACATCCCGGGACATCGTTCTCCGCCTCGGTGAACTTTTCCAGCCCGTCCAACAGCCGCTACAACTCGCATTCCGTGTCAGAGGCGCTCCAGAACCAGATCTCCTCATCCATCTCGTATTCAAAGAACTGGAACGGCAAGTTCAACCTTTCGGTGAACGCGCTGCATAGCCAGAACTCAAGGGACAGCTCATATTCATTCACGCTTCCTAACATTACTTTCTCGGTGTCGACTTTCTACCCGTTCAAGATAAAGAACAGGGTCGGCAAGGAACGCATCTACGAGAAATTCGCGCTGGGCTACAACACGTCCCTGCAGAACAAGATCAATTTCAAGGCGTCGGAGTTCGGCGAGCCTGGTTTCCTGGACAAGTTCCAGAACGGCATGACCCACAACTTCTCCATCAAGCTTCCTGATTTCACCCTTTTGAAGTACCTTAATGTCGCTCCGAGCGTGAGCTACGGCATGAACTGGTTCTTCCGCAAGAGCGAGGCCTATTTCGACCGCGAGACCAACAGCGTGAAGATGGAGATGGGAAAGCAGTTCGGCCATTTCGGGACCACACACAACTATTCCGGATCAGTCTCGATGAGCACCCGGCTGTACGGTATGTATGATTTCGGCAAGTTCCACAAAGTACAGGCCGTAAGGCACGTGATCTCACCGAGTGTCAGCATGAGCTTCAGTCCGGAGAAAGGCAAGGCGTTCAACGGATGGCGTACGCTCAACTATGTGGACACTCTCGGAGTACAGAAGTCATACGACTACAACATCTACCAGGGGCAGATCAACTCCGCGCCCGGAAAGGGAAAGTCCGCGACCATGAGCCTCTCGATCGGCAACAACCTTGAGGCCAAGGTCAGGGACATGAAGGACACGACCGGCACCGGGACAAAGAAGGTGAAGATCCTCGACCAGCTGAATCTCACCACGGGCTACAATTTCCTTGCTGACTCATTGAAGATGAATAACGTGGGAGTCTCGATGTCCACCTCCGTCTTCGGCAAGCTTGGAATCAACGGCAACATGAACTTCGATCCTTACGCGATTGACGGGAAGGGAAAGAGGGTCAACAGGTACAACATCTTGGAGACCGGCGTCCCTCTCAGGCTGACCAACGTGAGCGGTTCGCTGTCATATTCATTGTCTGGCAAAGGAACCGTCAAGGGCAACGACGGCTCGAAGAGCGGCGGCGGCGATTCCGGCAACGCCGCGGACTATTACAGAAGAATATACTACCACCCGATCACCGGTGAATATATTCCCGGAGGCTGGCTGTACTACACCAACCCTAACGTGCCGTGGAGCGTCAACTTCAACTATAACTTCTCGATGAACCGCACCTACGAGTTCATCAATGACCAGCTCCGGAAAAAGGACAACTACACGCAGACGCTCGGTGTCCAGGGAAACATTCAGCTGACTCCTAAAATGTCCGTCCAGGCTCAGTCCGGTTGGGATTTTACGGCCATGAAGATGACTACCACGCAGTTCTCTTTCAGATACGACCTGCATTGTTTCAACATCTCGGTGTCCTGGGTGCCTTCGGGAATGTACCAGTCATATTCATTCCTGATCTCGGCGAACGCGGCGGCGCTTGCCGATCTGCTCAGGTTTAAGAAAAGCACGAGTTATTGGGACAAATAGTTTGGATTATTACAATAAAAACCCTATATTTGCGTGCCGAAAATTAGGTACCGCCTAATGGCTTTATCCACAAACATTTCTGAAAAACAGTCCGGAACGTATGTCCGGAATCATTTTAATTTTATGCCTTACAAATTATTTGAACTCTCTCAGATGGGTAGAGAGCAACTTGAAACGATAGCAGAGGGGCTTCAGATCAAGAACATTAAGAAATTGACAGACGAGAATCTGTCTTATGCGATATTGGATGCCCAGGCTACTGCCGCTTCGCAGGAACCGATAGAGAAACCTAAGGGCAAGCGTGGCAGACCGCGCAAGAGCAATCTTCCGGAACAGGCCAAACCGGCTGTCAAGGAAGAGAAGAAGGCCGAGGAGAAACAGGCTCCGGCCAAGAAGGAGAAAGAGGTCAAGCCGGAGCGCAAGGAGGTAGTGAAAGAGGAGAATCCTGTTCAGGAGCAGGAGGCCAAGCCGGCTCCTAAGAAGCGCGGGCGCAAGCCGAAGTCTGCTGCCGAGACCCCGGAGCAGGACAAGGCTGCCGAGAAGAATGTGGCTGTCAAGGCGAAGGCTGAGGAAAAAATCGCGGAGCAGGTTCCGGCTGAGGGCGCTGCCGTGGAAGGACAGGTTGCCTCTCCCGAGGCCGCGGCTGACGAGGCTTCCGACAAGCCTGTGAATGGCAAGGAGTTCATCCATCAGTTGTTCGATGATCTGAAGGATGATCCGGCGGCCCAGACTGATGTGAACCGCAAGAAACAGAAGAATAAGTTCCAGGGTCAGAATCCGAACGCCCAGCAGAAGCCGCAGAATTTCCAGAATCCTAATCAGAGGGCAAGGACTCCCGAGATTGAGTTCGAGGGTACGGTCGAGGCGACGGGTGTTCTCGAGATCATGCCTGACGGCTATGGTTTCCTCCGCTCTTCCGACTACAACTACCTGAACTCTCCGGACGACATCTATGTCAGCCAGAGCCAGATAAAGAACAACGCCCTTAAGTCAGGCGACACCGTGACAGGTGAGATCCGTCCTCCTAAGGAGGGTGACAAGTACTTCCCTCTCGTGAAGATCAACTTCATCAACGGTCGCACTCCGGACTACATCCGTGACAGGGTTCCGTTCGATTTCCTTACTCCGCTGTTCCCGGAGGAGAAGTTCAACCTTCTCGGTCATGGTCACCAGAGTGACCCGTCCTGCCGTATCGTGGACATGTTCACTCCTATAGGCAAGGGTCAGCGCGGTCTGATCGTGTCACAGCCGAAGACCGGTAAGACCATGCTCCTGAAGTCCATAGCCAACGCCATCGCGGACAATCATCCTGAGGTCTACGAGATCGTGCTTCTGATTGACGAGCGTCCTGAGGAGGTGACGGACATGAGCCGCAGCGTGAAGGCCGAGGTTGTGGCCTCGACTTTCGACGAGCCGGCGGAAAGGCACGTGAAGGTTGCGAATATGGTTCTGGAGAAGGCTCGCAGACTGGTGGAGTGCGGTCACGATGTTGTGATCCTTCTTGACTCGATCACTCGTCTGGCCCGTGCGTACAACACCGTGCAGCCGGCTTCCGGCAAGGTTCTTACCGGTGGTGTGGACGCTAACGCGCTCCAGAAGCCTAAGCGTTTCTTCGGTGCGGCGCGTAACATCGAGGGTGGCGGTTCGCTGACGATTCTTGCCACGGCGTTGACGGAGACCGGCTCCAAGATGGATGATGTCATCTTCGAGGAGTTCAAGGGTACCGGCAACATGGAGCTTCAGCTTGACAGAACCTTGGCCAACAGGCGTATCTTCCCTGCCGTGAACGTGGTTCTTTCCAGCACCCGCCGTGACGATCTCCTTTACAGCCGTGAGGCGGCCAACAGGATCTGGATCCTGCGCAAGCTGCTCGCTGACATGAATCCTACCGAAGCGATGAATTTCATGCTTCAGCTGATGGACGAGTACAAGACCAATGACATGCTCCTTGAGAACATGAACAAGGTCACCCCTCGTGACGCCAAATTCTACGACTCGTTCTAATAGATTAAGGAATATATGAATAAAGGCGATTGAATATCTTCAGTCGCCTTTTGTTTTTTTGAATTGTTTCCATAGCGGAATATTTGATGCGGCAGACTTCCGCGCTGCGCGCTCCATCCCGTCCCGCCTACGGCGGGCCACCCGTTCATATGGCCACGGGCGGCCATAGTCTGCCGCACCAAACATTCCGCTAAAAGTAATGCACCTACCCTACAGAATGGCAGTCGCCTCCGGCGACTTTGGCTCCCGAAGAGGGAGGTCGTGAGCGATTAATGAAGGTCCAGTGGACCTTCATAGCGAGCAGCATTTGCGGGGAGGATCGCCGGAGGCGACTGCCATTCTGTAGAATCAAAACATGAATCAAACATGAATCAATACTGATCCCAGGACTTGATGTGAATGTCGTTCACGCTGGTGGAGCAGAAGGCGCGGATGAAGGCGGTGGCGAGACGGGCGTTGGTGAAGAGGGTGACGTTGAAGTCGATGGCCGCTCTTCTGATCTGGTAGCCGTTCGACAACTCCAGCTCGGAGAAGTTTTTCGGAATGTTGATCACCATGTCAATCTCTTTGTTCTGAATCATTTCCAGCGCCGGCTTAAACCTTCCCTTGAAGTTAGGGTTGTCACATTCGCTTGGCCAGAGAACCTTCGTGGCAGGAACACTGTTCTCCACAAGGTACTTGTAGGTGCCGCCGGTAGCATAAAGCTCATAGCCTTTATCGACCAAAAGACGGCAGGCTCCCAGCATGTCCGCCTTCTGGAGAGGATCACCGGTCGAAAGAAGGATCCTCCTTTCCGGTATCCTCTGTCCGACAGACAGGACGGACTTGAGCAGAGCCTCGTTCAAGTCATCGCCAAGGCAGCCTACCTCACCGGTCGAGGACATGTCCACGCCGAGCATCGGGTCAGCCTCCTCAAGCCTCGCGAAGGAGAACTGTGAGGACTTGACACCTACATAGTCCAGATCGAAGGCGCTCTTTTGTGGGGCGGCTGGATGAAGTCCCAGCATGACCTTGGTGGCAAGCTCGATGAAATCGATCTTCAGAACCTTGGACACGAACGGGAAGCTTCTGGAAGCGCGAAGGTTACACTCGATGACCTTGATGGCGTTCTCTCTGGCGAGGAACTGGATGTTGAACGGTCCGGAGATGCTGAGCGCGCCGGCAATCGCGCGGGCGATCTTCTTGATCCTGCGGACGGTCTCCACGTAAAGCTTCTGCGGAGGGAACTGGATCGTGGCGTCTCCGGAATGGACACCGGCATATTCAATGTGCTCCGAGATGGCGTAGGCAAGGATCTCTCCATTGTCGGCCACCGCGTCGAACTCTATCTCCTTGCTGCGGGTGTAGAATTTGCTGATCACGACAGGATGCTCCTGGGAGACTTCCGCCGCCAGGCTTAGGAAGTGACGGAGCTTCTCCTCGTCGTGGCAGACATTCATAGCGGCGCCGGAAAGCACGTACGAAGGTCTAACCAGCACAGGGAAGCCAACCTTCCTGATGAAATTGTCCACCTCGTCGATGGTCGTGAGCTCGCTCCATTCCGGCTGGTCAACCCCGAGGTTGTCCACGATGCTGGAGAATTTGTGGCGGTCCTCGGCCTTGTCGATGTCCTCGGCGGAGGTGCCGAGTATCGGAACGTTGTGCTTGTGAAGCTTGAGGGCGAGATTGTTAGGGATCTGGCCGCCCACGGAGACAACGACTCCGTGAGGAGTCTCAAGGTCGATGATGTCCATCACCCTCTCGAAGGTGAGCTCGTCGAAATAGAGCCTGTCGCACATGTCGTAGTCGGTGGAGACCGTCTCCGGGTTGTAGTTGATCAGCACTCCCCTGTAGCCCTGCTTCTGGATGGTATGGAGACAGGTCACGGAACACCAGTCGAATTCCACGGACGAACCGATCCTGTAGGCTCCCGAACCGAGGACAATCACCGACTTGCCGTCACGCTCATATTCAATGTCACTCTTCGTGCCGTTGTAGGTCAGGTAGAGGTAGTTCGTCTGTGCCGGGAATTCGGCGGCGAGGGTGTCTATCTGCTTCACGACAGGGACGATGCCGTGTGATTTTCGATGTTCACGGACAACATCCATGTTGGCTGTCGAGGTTCCTTTGTCCTTCCAGATGGCTCTCTGGATCTGAAAATCGGAGAAGCCCTCCTGCTTGGCAAGGCGTAGGAGTTCCACCGGCATGTCCTCAAGAGTGCCGTAGGAGTTCATGTCCTCGTAGGTCTTCACGATGTTCTCCAACTTATTGAGGAACCATTTGTCGATCTTGGTGAGGTCGTGGATCTGATCTACCGTGTAGCCGGCGCGCATGGCCTTGGAGATCACGAAGATGCGTTTGTCGGTCGGCTCCCGGAGAGCCTCCTCCAAGTCGGCGACCTGGAACTCCTTGTTGCCCACGAAGCCGTGCGCCCCCTGGCCGATCATCCTGAGGCCCTTCTGGATGGCCTCCTCGAAACTGCGCCCGATGGCCATCACCTCGCCCACGGACTTCATCGAAGAACCGATCTTGCGGGAGACACCGTGGAACTTGCTGAGATCCCAGCGAGGAATCTTGCAGACAATGTAGTCAAGCGCCGGCTCGAAGAAGGCCGGAGTGGTCTTGGTCACGGAGTTCTTGAGGTCGAACAGGCCGTAGCCGAGACCGAGTTTGGCGGCCACGAAGGCGAGCGGATAGCCGGTGGCCTTGGAGGCAAGCGCAGAGGAGCGGCTCAGACGGGCGTTCACCTCGATCACACGGTAGTCCATAGCGTACGGGTCGAAGGCGAACTGCACGTTGCACTCGCCCACTATCCCGATGTGGCGGACAATCCTGATGGAAAGCTCGCGCAGGAAGTAGTAGTCATTGTTGGACAGGGTCTGGGACGGAGCCACGACGATGCTCTCTCCGGTGTGGATTCCGAGCGGGTCGAAGTTCTCCATGTTGCAGACAGTGACACAGTTGTCATAGCGGTCGCGGACAACTTCATATTCAATCTCCTTCCAGCCTTTAAGCGACTTTTCCACAAGCACTTGCGGCGAGAATGAGAATGCCTTTTCGCAGAGTTCGTCAAGCTGCTCCTCGTTGTCGCAGAAACCGGAACCGAGTCCGCCAAGGGCGTAAGCCGCGCGCACGATGAGCGGGAATCCGAGTTCATGGGCGGCTTTGCGGGCCTCCTCGATGTTGGACGCCGGGTGCGACTTGATGGTCTTCACTCCTATCTCGTCCAGTTTCTTGATGAAGAGGTCACGGTCCTCCGTGTCCATGATCGCCTGGACAGGAGTCCCAAGCACCTGAACTTTGTACTTGTCAAGGATGCCGTTCTCGTACAGCTCCACGCCGCAGTTAAGGGCGGTCTGACCACCGAACGAGAGGAGAATGCCTTGAGGCTGCTCCTTGGCGATGACCTTCTCCACGAAGAACGGAGTGACAGGCAGGAAGTAGATCTTGTCGGCCACTCCCTCGGAGGTCTGCACTGTGGCGATGTTAGGATTGATCAGGACTGTCTCGATGCCCTCCTCGCGCAGGGCCTTCAAAGCCTGTGAGCCGGAATAGTCGAACTCTCCGGCCTGACCGATCTTGAGCGCGCCCGATCCGAGGATCAAAACCTTCTTTATATTCGTGTTTTTCATAAATTCTTCTTTATTCGAAAGTTACAATTTGCTGATAAACTCGTCAAACAGGAAGTTCGTGTCGGTCGGGCCGCTGGAGGCTTCCGGGTGGAACTGTACCGAGCAGAAAGGCTTGGTCTTGTGGCGGATGCCTTCGTTGGTGCCGTCGTTCATATTCACAAACCAAGGTTCCCAGTCGGCTCCGAGGGTCTTGTCGTCAACTGCGAATCCGTGGTTCTGCGAGGTGATGAAGCAGCGGTTCGTGCCGACCATACGTACAGGCTGGTTGTGGCTGCGGTGACCATATTTCAATTTATAGGTGTTGGCACCCCCGGCTCTGGCGAGCAGCTGGTTGCCCATGCATATTCCGAAAATCGGCTTGTCCCCTTCCATCGCCTTGCGAAGGTTGGCGACCGTGACGTTGCAGAACTGCGGGTTGCCAGGCCCGTTGGAGATGAACAGCCCGTCGTAGTCGAGCTTGTTGAAATCGTAGTCCCAAGGCACCCTGATGACCTTCACTCCCCTTTCCATGAAGCACCTGAGGATGTTGTGCTTGACTCCGCAGTCAACCATCACGACTGTCTTGGAGCCGCCGCCATATTCAATAACATCCTTGCAGCTGACGATGGCGATCTGGTTGGCGAGGTTCGGGTCGTCGATCGGGAAATCCTTCTCCACGCCGTCCGGAACGATCATTCCGAGCATCGAGCCCTTCTCGCGCAGAAGTTGCGTGACGGCGCGGGTGTCGATCCCGAATATTCCCGGAATCCTCTGCTCCTTCAGCCATTCGTCGAGGCTCTTGACCGCGTCCCAGTGGCTGTAGTCGAAGGAATAGTCGCTGATCACGACTCCCCTTACCCAAATCTTCTCTGACTCGAAGTTCCGGGATATTCCCAGTTCGTCCGTTCCTTCCTGTGGTACGCCGTAATTACCTATCAAAGGATAGGTTACGCAGAGAATCTGCCCGGAGTACGAAGGGTCTGTCAAACTTTCCGGATAGCCGACCATCGCCGTCGAGAAGACAACCTCGCCGTCGCACGGCCCGTCATAGCCAAAGGAGAATCCGCGGAACTCGATCCCGTTCTCCAACTTTAATGTCGCTCCTTTTCTTGGTTTCATTTCCTTGCCAATAAATCTGACTTATAGTAAACTTAAACTCTTTGCTTCCATTTGGTTCCATCTTTCCAGCCGGCTCCGGGAGAGCTTTCCGGCATTTGCCGTCCCCGTGCCGCCGGTCTTCCGGGTGCACCCACGCTCTCCCCTCTCACGGTCAGGAAGAAAAAACGACCATCTCAAACAGTGATGAAATGGTCGGTGAAAGTCTGAATAATCAAAAGAACATCCCCTCTGTGCATCCTTGGACGCACTGCCGCTTAAAGGAATTGAAATCACACCAAGCATCTGGAAGTTCGTTTGTACTGCAAATTTAAACAAAAAAATGGGAATAAGCGGCAAAATATTCAATGAATATAAATTCGCGACCCTTATCCTTGAATATGTTGGCGAATGTTGATAAATTTGCAGGTCGCCTAGGTTGCCTCGAAGAGAGATTACCATGGTTGCCTGGCTTGCCTCGGTTGCCTCGAAAGATGCCTTTGGGCGGCGGATTCGAGGGAGATTATTTTAGCCACCTCGGTTGCCTCGAAATGGTGCCTTCGGATGGCGAATTTGCCGAAGGGAGATTATTTTGGGCGCCGGGTCGCCTCGAAGTGACCGGCAATATAATTGACAGGAACAATGTTGAACATCGAAGATACCATCTGCGCCCCGGCCACTGTCCCCGGAACCGGCGCCATAGCCATCATCCGCATGAGCGGAAAAGACTCCTTCCGGATTGCCGATAAGGTAGTATCCTGCAAAGGCTCCACCATTTCTGAAACAGAAGGTTACAAGCTGCGATATGGAGTAGCGCTTGAAGCGGACGGCTCTGATCTGGACACTGTCCTGGTCTGCGTCTTCAGGTCACCGCACTCCTACACCGGCGAAGACTCCGTAGAGATCTCCTGCCACTCCTCCAAGTACGTTGTCGAAAGGCTTCTTCAGCGCCTGGTGGACTCCGGAGCCCGCATGGCCGGTCCAGGCGAGTTCACCCAAAGGGCCTTTGTGAACGGCAAGATGGATCTGGCACAGGCCGAGGCCGTCGCCGACGTGATCTCATCCCAGAACGCCGCCGCCCACAGGGTCGCCTACAGCCAGCTTAAGGGCGGTTTCTCTAAAGAACTGAAAACCCTCCGCGACGAACTTCTGAAAATGACCTCCCTATTGGAGCTGGAGCTGGATTTCAGCGAGGAAGATGTCGAGTTCGCCAGCCGCCGGGAACTGTCAGCCCTGCTGGACGGCGCGCTCAGGCATATTCATTCGCTGACAGACTCCTTCCGCTACGGCAACGCCCTTCGCAACGGTGTTCCGGTCGCCATTGTCGGAGCCGTCAACGCCGGCAAAAGCACCCTTCTGAACGCCCTGGTAGGTGATGACCGCGCCATAGTCTCCGACATCGCCGGCACCACCCGCGACACCGTGGAGGAGACGATGACCATAGGCGGCCACCTCTTCCGCTTCATAGACACCGCCGGTCTGCGCACCACCCAGGACGAAGTCGAGAAAATAGGCATTTCCAGATCCTACAAGAAGATGAGCGAGGCCGAAATCGTCCTGGCTCTACTGGACGTGACCGTCCCGGAAGAGGAAAACGAACATTCGATTTCTGACATAGTGAATAACCTGGACGTAAAGTCGCAAAAACTGATAGTCCTTCTGAACAAAGTGGACGTTTTAGGCTCTAACATAAATGTTAGCCTATTAAACAATACTGTTTCATCGCCTGACGAAAAGATGACTAAGTTATACATTTCCGCCAAAACCGGTTTCGGCCTTGACACACTGCGCACCCTCCTCTCAGACTCCCAAAAGTCCGCAACTTTGGATTCTGACCAGACAATCGTCACCAACCTAAGGCACTACCAAGCCCTGATGAAAGCGTCCGAATCCCTCGAAAACGTCAAACGTTCCCTCGCCGCCGGCCAGACTCCCGACCTCCTCTCCGAAGACCTCCGCCAAGCCCTCCACCACCTCGGCACCATCCTCGGCGAAGTCACCCCCGACGAAGTGCTGGGGAATATCTTTGAGAGGTTCTGCATCGGGAAGTGATTGCCTGCTGGACATCGCTTAGAATTCACAGTAATTGATTAAAAGAGAGTCGTTTAACCACAGCTCTCTTTTCGTTTGCATGAGTCTGAAATATGCATTTTTCAGCCATTTCGAGTGCACTTTTGCCACAAATCAGCACCGCTGCTCCTTCCGGAACTGAAAATTTTCACCAGCTGTCACCGAGGTAGTAGATTTGTTGGACTCTATTGGACACAGTTGGACTACGAGTGCATGAGAAAAGCCTTGACTGATGTGCAAAGGGAAAAATTTGCTTCACTACTGGTCGACTACCGCACTGGTGAGAGCAAAGTGGTGGAAGCGGTTTCGTCTGAAAAACTTTAAGTACGCCACAGCGTATACCGAATTGTCAAGAATCAGGACGCTGTAAAGCAATGAAAATTTGAATATTTTCGTACAAAACTACCACACTTATTATCTTTTGTGGTATATTTGTACGAGATTATTTGTATTTAATGATGGACACCAGGCAATTTATATCTTCTTCAGAAACCAAGGAGAAAGGTAGAACTGAGTATTACAAGATGCTAAACAGGGTAAAGGATGGCGAACTTATTCAGGTTCGCAGGGGTGTCTATGCCACATCTGAACAGATAAGCGGCAATATGATAGACATAGAGAGCATCGTTCCCGGGGGAATTCTTTGCCTTTGGTCGGCATGGAGAATACATGGACTTACGACATCACTCTCTCAGGCATTTCACATAGCCATAAAAAGGGATAGGAAGGTCACTACCCCATCGTTCCTGCCAATAGAGGTTCATCACTACACACCCAAAGTTCTTGAGGTTGGCATATCAGAAATGGTCATAGATGGATTCAGAATCAACATTTACGACATTGAGCGCTGCGTCTGTGATGCTGTAAAATTCCGCAATAAAGTCGGCATGGATGTATGCTCTGAAATCATCAACAATTATCTGGAGCGTCCGGAACGAAACATCAGCAAACTAATGGACTATGCACGTGCGCTGAGAGTAGCATCGATCATTGAAAAGTATCTGGAGGTTTAACTATGAGTAAGGAAATTAGCAAGGATTTCGGAAAATCTATCCGAAGCAGACTGCTGAATGTGGCAAAGAGTGACGTATCTACAGACTAAGTTGAAACCTTACTGGGAAGGTCTAAAGAAATAGAACATGGATCTGAATAACACATATTCATTCCCTGGCGCCAAGAGCATCGTGGTCTGCGGCGACATTCACGGTGACTTCAATACCGTGATACATAAGTTGTGTGTGCAGTATCAGATGACTGACACTGTGTTGGTTATTGCCGGAGACTGCGGATTCGGTTTTGAGAAGTTGGAATACTATGAAAATGTGTTCAAAAGAAACTCAGTAAGACTGAGCAAAGCAAATAACTGGGTGGTGATGCTGCGAGGCAATCACGACGATCCGTCATATTTCCAGGAAATGAAGATTAGTCATGAGCGCTTCTGTACCATCCCGGACTACAGCGTCATTCAAGCATGCGGGCACAGCATCCTCTGCATAGGAGGTGCCGTTAGCATAGACCGTTCTCATCGTATGGATTATGACAAAGCTCATGTAAAGAGCGGAAAGTCATCCTACTGGACTGATGAGATGCCCGTCTACGATGCTGCCCGTCTGGATGAGATAGGTGCATCACTTAAAATTGATACAGTTATCTCCCACACTGCTCCGTCATTCTGCGAACTCATTTCAAAAAACGGATTGGCACAATGGGCGTCACAAGACTCAAAGCTTCTTGCAGACTGTGAAACAGAGAGGCAGACCATAGATAAGATTCTGTCGCATCTTAAGTCTTCAGGCCACCCTATCAAGCACTGGTACTACGGACATTTCCATCAAAGCTGGAATGCAGAAATCGACAGCATCCTTTTCTCTATGCTCGATATTATGGAGTTCAAGGAATTGAGATAAGGTTACTAATACGATGTCAAGACATCTAAAAACCATGCAGACAACAGCGAAAAGAGACTGCACTTCGAAGATATTACAGCAGATTCGCGTCCCGGACTATGCCTCCATCATCGGCAACGGCTCAAATACGTGCCAGGTACACGGACGTTTCATCCTGCTTGACAACGTCACCGGCTACCGAAGCCAGTACCAGCAGAAGTCTTTCCTACTGCAGATTGCTCAATAAAAAAACTCTCCCAGATTGGTTGCCGGGAGAGTCAATGTTGTTTTACACCGATAAGCCCGAGTTTAGTGGCTAATCAAAGTCAGCCACAGTTTTCTCCTTGTCCCAAACAATCTCTTGACCTATAGACTCGCTGCTGGTCTTCAGGTATTCTTCGATGGGAGATAATCCCACGGTGCTTCTCAGGCTGTCAAGAGCAGCGGGATTTTCCACCGGCCAGAGACATAACTGCATGGCAATATCATCATCTACAATCGTTGCTGCCATCTTAATCTGGGTGCCATAAATCTGTGGCTTGCCCTCTTCCATACGAACTCTGTCATTCAGAATGGCATAGTCCGTTTTATCCAAAACGCCCTCTTCGGCTTTTTCCTTCACAAGACCAAGATACTTGCTCCGATAGGCAAGGTCGGAATGGTCAATAACAATCCAGATGGCCCTATTGGCCTTTTCGGATAGATGGTAAGGCCAACCCTCCTTGTCCAGAATGCCGAATACAGTCGCTTGATTCAATGAATCCACCCGTTCCATCTCTGTTGTATACTCCACAATCTCGTCAGCTGATAGTGAAGACATCCCTTTTGTCCACTCACGTGCAGCCTGGTCATTATCGTACACATCTTCTAAGATGCGATTATACTGATTGCAGCTGGATAAAGCGGCTATGATGAGAAAAAGAAGAACTCTACTATATCTAAGCATTGTAACGTTAAATCTCGATTTGTCGACACAAAGATACCACAAAGTTCTGACATACACACGAAAAACCCTCCCGGCATCTCTGCAAGGAGGGTTCGTCTTGAGAACGGAACCGGTCCGTGGGTGGTTTAGGTTCCAGCGGTCCAGGTGGTCTCCGCCAGCATCACGCCCGACTTCTCTCCGGTGGAGGAGTTGACGTAGTAGTAGCGGAAAAATCTTCTTAGGCCCGCCGGTTGCCTTCTGCATATATTTCATCAGATCAGGGATAGGAACGAAGCGGTTAGATAAAATGTAACATTCGCCTTTACGGCCTTTTTCAGCAGCAGCAATCACACCGTCTGCGACATCTCGCACGTCAATCCGCCGGTGACGCCTCCTGGTAGCTTACCTTTCATGTAGGACTGGATCTCCCTGCAGTACCAGACTTCTCAGAGTCTGACCAAATGAAGGAAAATCTGTATAATCGCAAATTTCCACCTGTCCCCACTCATCTTCCATTTTTGCAATAAACTTCAGATCCTAACCATTAGTCCAGCAACCGAAATCACAATCCGTATAAGTCAGTATATTTTCAAGAGTTGCCATCACACTGCCACTCTTATCTGAGTCTTTGACCTTAGCATCCTTGGCTATTATAATAGCACGGATAAGATTCTCAACCACATGCTCCTTTCCATTCTCAAAAACAGCCAAGGTCACCTTTGCAGTCTTTCTCCTTATTCGTCTTCATACTTGAAAGAAAAATCCCTCTGCATATCCTCCATCGGAAAACCATACTCTTCATACATCATCTGAATCATATACTGCAAGTTATTCTCTTTCTCCGAAACCTTCACAATCTTATTTGACAACAAGCAGACAATCTCATTTTCATTGAGGACAATTTCCTCACTTCTTATCTCTTGTGCCATATTATCTCTTATTCAAATTGGAATTCAATAGATCCTTTACATCCATATTAAGATATTTTGCAATTTCGAACAACTGCTCCACAGAAGGCTGACTCTTATTTGATGCCCAACGAGACACTGTTGTTTCACTCTTCTCCATCTGTTCAGCAAGCCACTTAGATGTCTTCTGACGCTCAACAAGAGCCACTTTAAGACGATTAAGATTATTATCTTCCATAAAAACTATAGTTTATTTTGATGATATTTGCTAGCACGACAAAGTTATCATATTTTTTTAATTAACTCGCATATTTTGATAATTTATTATCGCTTTTCACATAAATCTTTATTAAATTTGCCTCAAATGTATTAGATATGATTCAGGAGTTAGTAAACCACTGCCATTCATGTTATGATTTAGAGGTTGGCAAAGTACCATTCGATAAGGCCCATTGTGTATCTTGTGAAGATTGTCTTAAGGAGATTCACTACCCTCTTGGAACTCATAGACAATATGACTGCATAGTAATGTGTCATTATTATGTTTGTCATAATATATATAGATATGCAACAGAAATGCTGTGGCTGTTTCACGAGAAAGCACTCGGATTTAAGGCAAGAACTAGTCCAATTAAAATGTGTTCAATAGGATGCGGCCCATGTTCGGAATTGGTCGCTTTTGAAGAGTATTACAAAAACAAAGATCTCCCTTTTGAATTTACATATGATGGTTTTGACACAAACAGAATATGGAATCCTGTCCAAAAGTATGTGAAGTCAATCTCGACACGACCAGAAAACATAACATTTCACAATGAAGATGTATTTGACTATTATGCACATTGTGACACAAAACCCAATGTCATAATTCTTAACTACATGCTATCAGACATGTTGAACCACGACAAAGATGGATTTCAAACATTCTTTAATAAACTTAGCGAGTTTATTAAACAACTGCCATCATGCGCCATTCTTGTTAATGATATTAATCTTGGGCAGAATGACAGACACCCGCGATACTATTATCAAAGCCTTATCAATATGGTAAGCGACAATTTGCAACCAGACAGAGTGGTTATATCCAAGGCTCATTTTGCTGATTCCATCAAAAAATATTACCGATATGGAGACAATCAGAGAGCAAGAAGTTCAATACTTTTCAAGATTCCTGATGAAATTTCAAGTAAATTTGCAACAAACACTGAATGCCATAGTGCTCAGTTATTGATTATTAAGAAAAAACAAGAAGCCATATGATACTAAGCGTAAGTCGCAGAACTGATATACCAGCATTTTATTCAGATTGGTTTTTCAATCGTATTAAAGAAGGTTTTTTATATGTACGTAATCCGATGAACATTTGTCAGATAAGCAGAATCAGCCTATCCCCAAGCGTTATAGATTGCATAGTATTCTGGAGCAAGAATCCAAAACCAATGCTTGGCAGACTTGACGAGCTCAAAGATTACATGTACTACTTTCAGTTCACAATTAACCCCTACGACATAAAAATTGAAGAGTACGTCCCTACAAAATCCGGAATAATAGACACATTCAAGGAACTTTCCAATAAAATTGGTCCTGATAGAGTAATCTGGAGATATGATCCAATTATTTTAACTAATACTCTGACAATGGAGTATCACAAGAAATACTTTGAAGAATTAGCAAAAAGGCTCAAAGGATTTACAAAAACGTGTGTGATCAGTTTCGTTGACTTATACAAAAAGACAGAGCGTAACCTTAAAGGCACTACTGCCAGAGAACTCTCTCAATCAGAAATGCTGAAGCTCGCCACCCACTTGGCCCTTATAGCGAAAAGATACGGCATCACAATTCAATCCTGCGCTGAAAAAATTGAATTGGCAAGTGTTGGCATCCAGCATGGACACTGCATTGATAATGTTCTTATTGAAGATCTACTTGGCGTTAAACTCGTTGTATCAAAAGACAAAAACCAAAGGCCGGAATGTGGATGTATTCAAAGTATTGATGTCGGTGAGTATAATACTTGCAAACACCTATGCAAATATTGTTATGCAAACTTCAATGCCAACAAAGTACACGAAAAGATAATGAAACATAATCCAGAATCACCGCTACTTATAGGCGAAGTATTGCCAGAAGACAAGATAATAGAACGAAAAATATTCTCCTTTATAAGTCAGAAATGTCTGTTCTGATCTATAGAATTTATATATCTCCCCGGAGGCACTTTTAAAATCAGGACACAAAAGATCGAAATAAGCATAGATATCCTCAGTACATAAAAACAACGTAAGCCTCTGGTAAACCCCGTCATAGAATTTTGATTTCCTTGCCCAATCTTTGCGTAAAAATCTATTGAATTATGATGACACGCAAAGAAGTGGCAGAGATAATGACTTACTGCCAAGAACACACAGTATCCTACAAAGACAGGTTGGCCGAACTTGGCATCGCTCCATGGCGGTTCTATGATGCGAAATCCAGATATGCTAAACAACAAGCACAAGCCGAATCTTGCGGCGGAGAGTTCTTGCAACTGGTTCCTGATGGGACATTTGTTTCAGTGCCAGCTTTTGCATCAACAACCGGCCGCAGGATACCGAGGGAATGTTCAGAGTGACGGCTACGAGGCATACGAGCAGTTCGAACGCATGGAGGGCATCACCATGTACGGATGCTGGGCGCATACACGCCGCAAGTTTGTTGGCGCTCTTCAGGAAGATGAGAAGATGGCTGCCTAGGCCATCATATATATTCGCAAGCGTTACATGATCGAAGAGGATGCCGACAATGCCGTTCTCTCACCTGATGAGCGCAAAGAGCTGCAGGCACCTTCCACATCACGAACCCCGTAATGCAACAGGTTGCCAAATACTTCTCCCGCGAACACTGGCCGGAGGTCCAGGCACTCATAGAAGATTTTGACCTTCAAATATCGAGTGTAGCACGATATTAAGGAATGATGGGCGGCCCAATCAAGGTCGCCCATCATATTTTCTATTCAGACAATATTGCTTGTTTTATTGGGTTCAAAGAACCAGATGTACAACATAGCTCAACATCTACTTTTGAGATATTAATCACGTATAGCTCTTGATTTTTTGCAAAAATGGCACAAATGTCATCATCATCAACAACTGAGTATATTTCACTTCCAAGCCACATCCGTTTATCTCCTCTTGTTCCCGCACGATAGACTGAAGATTGTGCGTCTATTGTTCCTTTGAAAGTTAAAATATGAGTGCTTACGAACTTCTTTTCTCCTGGCTTCTGGTCAGAAAAATCATGGATGCCTGAGTTTTTCAACAACTCTTTCATTGGTTTTGTGGCATCAAATATTCCGTGTTCCAAGATGTTCGGAGTGAAGCATATTACGCAGAAAGTGATACCCTTGTTTGTGAGGTATTCAACATTCATCTCCTCCAACGGTGAATATGATCTCATAGATGCAGTTATTTAATATTTGATAGGATGACGTTGCCAATAGCCCTTGCCATTAACGGAGGGACTGCGTTTCCGACTAATGTATATTGAGGAATATCACTTTTCCGCAAATCTCCGCCAGTTGTTCTCTTTCCTTGAAATACAAAAGAGTCATCAAACGATTGCAGTCTGGCCATCTCTCTAACTGTCAGTGCACGAGCTGAGGAATAGTGGATAAAATCATCCGGCATGGTGACAACAGTCGGTGACTGTCCATACTTTTCCAAAACTGTATAATTCAGTTTGTCCGAGGAAAGCCCTCTTGACTCAAGGTCTTCTTTGCAGGCCTCATTATAACCGCCATATTCAGATATTATAGAGAGACGCTGAATAACTTTATCACTCTGATTACTTGTCTGATGATTAAATAATGTAATGTCCTTCAATCCTTCGCCAGATTCAAGTTGTGAGGATGTTTTTACATACATTGGAGCATTTACAACAAATCTGTCATTAAGACGGCCACTTTTTGACCATTCACTATATGTCTTACCCTTATCGCTATCGGTTTCCGGTCCATCAACAAGACGCTGCTTGATATTGGCTATATCATCGTCTTGGACATTGACATCTTCATATTCTGTCCTTACTTCACCATTACCAATGAAGTCCAAATCATACAACGCTTCAAAAACTGTAACCTTCTGCTCTGGGCAAACTGTTGCTGGTATAGAATCAATAATATTTTGATCCTTTCGGCATCCTATGAATAAAACCCTATCACGGCTTTGTGGAACCCCATAGTTTGATGAATTGACTTTTATGTGTCCGCTAATATTGTATAGTCGGATGCGATTTGTCAGTTCTGTAAACTGGTCAATGGTGCCATCTTTTTCAGCATAACGTTTAATTAATATGAAACAATCGTCAAGAGAAAGAGGATAGAGACTAATCATAGATTTTAAATCAGACACTTGATCAGGATACTCTGAGAAAATTGTTTGCTGGTCAAGGGCAGTTAAAATCGTGGAGATAATTGAATCGTCATCAAGGAACTCAACAATGCCATTTATTTGGGTCGCAAATGCATCCTTATTAAATCCGGCCGCTGTCTTCTCATCGATTACCAATTTTTTAATCTTCTCTCTTTGTTCACTGTGTTTAAGGAAATTCAGCCCGTGACGAACAGTGTTAATATCCTTGTCAGACTTACTTGTTTTCAAGTCCATTTGCTTTGTGATGCATTTGAACTGAGCATCAATCTCCTGAAAGAACTTTTTCTCAAACTTATCGTAATCATAATCCTCACATAACTCCATGCCAACTTTACTCATAATGCAATTGCGAACAAAGATATTGGCGTTTCGCTCAAGCATATTTGACAAATACTGAAGAAGGCTGGGGACTTCAATATCATCAATAATTGATCGAATCTCCTTCAGAACAGCATCCTTAAAGTGGCCGCCATCTTTTGTGAGAATTCCGGTCACATTCTCCATCACGAAATATTTAGGACGCAGTTTTCGTATCACCTTGAGATAGTGTAAGAACAGATTATCTCTCTTGTCAAACTTTTTCCTACTGCCAGCGAGACTAAACGACTGGCAGCTCGGGCCACCAGTAACAACATCAATCTCTTTTCCATCAAGGGTACTCAGCAACCTTTCCATAAAGTCGTCAGACATAATGTCTGCTGTAATGAAAGCAGTAGGTAAACCAAGCTGCTCATTATACCGAACTCGATGAGTTAATTCACAGTTAGGATTAATATCACTTGCTGCGATGAAATCAAAATATTTTTCATTCGCACAAGATTGAAGGAATCCCTCACTGATGCCACCAGCGCCAGCGAATAAATCCAGGAAAGTGACCGCTTTCTTGCCTTCTATATAATCAGGTTTTTCTGCCATAGCTATCTCCTTCTATGCTTGCGTTTTTTCTTTTTATTTGAGCGTGATGACTTTGAGCTTGAATTGTGAGGCTCGCTTGTGGAATTCTCTAGCTGTTCAGTAGCGGCGGCTTCTGCCGCAGCAGCCTCATCTCTCAGTTTCTTTTCTTTTTTACGATCTTGAACGCTCTTGATATAATCTCTGTTGTCATTAAGGAATTTATAAATGTCATCTTTAGACATTACGCTAAGCTCAACGACACCACCCAACTTGTTAATGAGTTGAATGCATTTATCAGTTCTGTACTCAAAATACTTATCAAAGACGGTGTCTTGACCTTCATCCTTCTTCTTCAACTCGTCAATGTAGAAATCAAGCATTCCCCGAACGATTGCTGGATTACTAATCACATATGTGGCCGCAGCGATACCTCTATCACGAAGTTTCTGGATGGAAAACATAAATTCACTGTATTTGTAATCAATGCTTCCATCTTCATTTACAATAGCGGTACATTTCATTGACCAATATAATCCTTCAAGCCAGTTTCTAATTCTTCCTTGCCCATAAAACCAGTGCTCCTGAATATATGATGCAGGGCAATCTGACTGATTGATTCTTGGCCATCTGGCACGCATATAGTCTTTCAATACGACGTGTGATAAATATTGCCAAAAATGACTTTGAGCGGCTTGTAACGGCGAAATCAAGTTATTGTACGCTTCAAATAGTATTTTGGCGGCCTTGAAATCATCGGTGGCGAGGCTTGTATTTGCATAGGCCATCATACCCGATAAATCAGGTTGCTCAAAGTCAAGCTCTCTTATCTCGCCATTAGCGTCATCTTCCCAATTGTAGTTTGGGTCAAGATACTTTGAAAGATTTTCCTCAACATTTGCCTCCAATGCTTCGGAATACTTTGGGGTAAATACTCTTTGTCTCATGTTGCTAATTCAATTGGTCAAGAATTTTCTGTGTGTCGTTCAGTGCATTGAACTGAGGCCCGTCTAACAGATGCTCCACAACAGTATAAATGTCATCAAGTTCGAGTTCCATATTTTCGTCATCATTGCTGATAACCTCATTCTCTTGACACTCTTTCACAAACTGCCTCAAGTAAAATACCCAATCTTTTGTTTCATCGACTTCTTCTCTGAGCCTATAAACAGCTTGAATAAGTGCATTAAACACCAACGATGCTTCAATCACACCTGGGCACAAATCTGCAACATTGTTGTAACGCTGGTCATAGGCAATAGGAATCTTTATTACAATTCTCTTAGAAGAGAATACATTCTGGACAGAATGAACATCTGTAGACATAATAGTAACAATCTTACTTAAGTCTGATGCGTTGTTCATCTGCTGAAGAGGAATTGCGAACTCATCAAGATACGCAACTACTGCCCCTTTAGGATAGTCAACCAGACCGCCATAGATCTCATCAACCTCCAAATAATCGCATCCGGTAATCTCTTCGACCGCGACTACAATAATTCGCACAGTGATGCGATTATATACCTTATCAAACGGGACATTTATCACAAAAGCCTCATCGGTAGATTCTCCGTGCAACAAAAAGTATGTTTGTGGACACTCAACGATATACTGATATTTTGCATGATTATCACATATGAGTTTGTCAATGCCAGGATTATGCGCAAGAACCTTATATGAGATATCAAGTGTATTCGTCTCGTTATTTGCCTTCATTTCCCGCTCTCCGGCAATAGGACGATCACCTATGAAAGAATTATGAATTCCCCATATAGGATAGGGGTATGTTGCTGATTCCCTAATTTCCATATGCTTCGATAATTAATGAGTAGTTCTTTATTGTTTCCACAGGAGTAAACTTGATTTCGTTGTTAATGTCTTTTTTTAGATCAAACCCGGCGATCTCATTCCTGTTGTCTCCTACAATTCTACAGCCATCCGAAACTCTCTTTAATTCAAGAGGCATCTTACCGGAGACACCTAGAACATTTAGAGCGATTCTACAACCGTCATAGTCTTGAGGCACTCGTATTACCAGTTTGCAGGCATACTCGCCGTCATGCAGAGGAATGAGAAACCTATTACTGCCATCAAGTTTTATTGATTTCATATGTTTTCCTTTTTCTGTTTCAGTAACAACCTTTCCTTCAGTCTCTCCTTCTCCTTCAACAGTAGGCATTGAAGGTGGCGTAGGGACTGGCGGCTCAGGAGGGATTGGCGGAACCGGAGGTACAGGAGGCACAGGATCAGGCCCGTGCTCTCCACCAGGTAGGGCTGGTGGAACATTTTCGGCCTTTTGACCTTTGCCTTTCTTTTTCTTCTTTCCACCTTTCTTCGTCTCCAGAATAGTAATTGCAGTTTCTCCAGTTTTACTGTTCTTTAAGCCAGCGGTGATGTTTGTGGTTGGCCATACAGTCTCTTCATCTTTCCATAATGTCCTGTTTGATGTTGAACCAAGTCTGTGACGTTTTAAGGAAGCTATTACCTTTTCTTTGTCTTGCTCTTCAGGGAAAACCTTGGCTTCGCAGGCAACAACAAAAGCCTTTATTGAGTCAAGGGTTTTCTTCGCTATATCTTTTTCGCTTTTCTTGATATCTCGAAGTTCGGATAAATCCCATTTGTCATGAGTCACATTCTCGGTCTTCCTTAAATACTTGCTACCAACCCCATCACACACACATATTGCATAATATCCTTTGCTATTTCTTCCTCTCTTGACCTCAATCACCATGGAATTATCCCTCATATAGACTACACTGTCACGCGACCCTGCTTCCTTAATTGACTCGCTTTTCCACATAATTAATCTTGCACTTCCAAGAAGTGGAAATTGGCCCGGGAAATCGGTGTCAGCGTTAAGTGTAATATGGTCTTCATCGGAACCATTTAACAAAAGCACCTCTGCATAATATGGACGAGGATTAAACTCAAGCCAAGGAGTATTTGTCCTCTTTGAATCGAAAGTGCCATATTCATCGTCCGGGAAAAACTGGTTGAGTTTTTCCATAAGGTTTTCGTCATCAATGTGATCTCCATCAACGGTAACGGTCAGCTGCTGCTCACTAATTGCCTTAAAGAAACTGCGAAGAATCTCCCTCTTCATTATGGCAATATCCTCTTCGTTCTTTTCAATGCCAAGCACATAGGCATCAGTACCAACTTGGTCACGTCTAAAAACCGTTGGAATTTCATCTCCAATATTAGGACATTCACCACTATGACAATCATAAAAAGCAGTAGACTCATATTTGACTGCCACACCGTCGGCACCTACCAATTTGTGGTCACATAATTTAATAACGCCCTCACCATAAGCATTATGATCCTCATCCAGCATTGAATAGAAAACCGCATTGATTCCAGAATTCACGAAACCCACAGTCTTTCCAAGTCCATGACTTCCTCCAGCATTCTCTGAGCCCTCTCCGTCCTTAAAACTTGCACTTGACTCTCTAACACAAGCATTGAAGGCACTTGGTGTGTCATCATCAAGATTATATGACATTCCTTTTGTGTTGTAATCTGAAACCTTCAGGAATCCAATAGATGATTCAAGGTGCTCGTCAAGATACTCTATTTTATTCTCGTATGGATTCTTGCTGTTCTCATAGGCCTTGCAATGTTCACTGCAAGCAATCAAGCGCTCCTTCAATGATATAATCAATTGAGGATAGTCCTGGCAATAAAGCTCACCATATGAAAATGAGACTTCAACTGGCCCGTCGGGGTGCTTTTGGGAATGAGCATCCATAGAATTCTGTATGTATTCACGGACTAGACATCTCAATTTGTTCTCAACGAATGGAGCAAATGAGGAGTCTTCCCGACTTTGCCCCATAGACGCTTTACGTCTGTCCAGGAAGTTCCACTTTGAGCCGAGGTCTTTGTTTGGCATAATACTACTTGTTAAAAGTGAAACCACCTTTGTTGTTCTGTTTGCTAAGTTCGTTCAGATAAACGTTCTTGGTGTCTTTCAGGGCCTTCGAAATTTCTGCAAACATCTGCTCGACATCATCGGCGTCGAACTCATAATTGTTCCTGTTTGCACAGTTCTGAAGAAGTGTCAAGTAATTGAGGATTTTTGATACGCGAGTGGATGCAACCTTTGTAAACCGTACTCTTTTTGCTGAATCTGCCATAATATTAGTCTATTATAATTGATTATTAATTATCCTTGTTTCTGCAAAAGTACACATAAAAAACAATAATCCAAATTTTCTTACAAATATTTGTTAGATATTTCTACATTTTTCAAATATAGTATGGTTTTATAGGGAAATTCGCAATGCATTAGAGTTAGTATGAGCAATCTACTGCTAACGATATGAATTCATATCATATATTAATCATATATATTAATAAAAAATTTCAGTATGGATGATTAGGATCACGAACAGATATTTGTTAATGAAGTATCTCTATATAAATCGGTGTCAGTGAGCAGTCGGCAATGCCGCCCGAACCTGGCTCGCCCCCCCCTCGCGTCATCCGCCACCCGGATGCAGACTACCGGCCACCGCCGGTCATCTTGCTCTTTTGGATGTTTCTACCATTGCGTATACGTCACGTATCCCCTGATCGCACAAATTCCATATCCTGCATATCAGTATAGAAGTTACTGCTATTAGTGATTATTAGCCCATTGATTATTCACGCCTTCGGCGAAAATTTGCGTCAGTGGTATGCGAGGGTCAGTGAAAGCCCTCCGTTGTCGAGCACTCACTACGGGCCACAAGGTCCTGCCAGTGCGAAGGTCAAAAGCGGTCAGCTGCGGTGATTGGCGTCTGCAAGCAGCCACCAATCACCTTGCTGGGGTCTATAGGCTCCTCTATGTCGGCAATGCCGCCGCATTAAAGGGAATATGGTGTGCGAGACAGAGTCGGCTGACGCCGCCTCATACTCGCACCCGGTTTTTACCCCCAACCCCGAGGGGAGATTATCAAAAGGGCGCAGTGCCTCGCATCAACGTCAGTGCGGATGCGCCGGGACTTAACATAATCTATCAAGATTATGTTAAGCGGCTCCCTTGGAAAAATGCGAAGACACGTCCTTCTAAAGAAACCCTGTCGGGTCGGCCGGCAATGTAAGGGGTTCGTTTCGCTGAGCACCGGACTCCTGATTCTGGGCGGGAAACCTACGGACAACCACGTCAACGAAGCCATAAACGGCTGAATCCAAAAAGAACCATACGCCGAGTTCAAGATATAACTGTGTCTACTTCTCGCACTGCAAAAACTCTTCTTAATCGACAAAATTACCCTAAAAAGAGCCTCTTATCCGACAAAATTGCTCATTCGGGCATTTCATGAGGTTGTTATTGTAAAAATATTCATTTTTAAAAATGCAACTCGACAGTCTTTGAGAAGAATTCTGTATGAGCACCAACACGTCGCCAAACTTTCTTGACGACATCACATAATATATATTTGCATTGCCCATCTCCGTTCTGGTGACGACTGCCGGAAATGGGCTAAACTCGTTAGAAAAATTACGATGGCTATTTCAAAAAACTGCTCTACTGACGGTTGAGATTATTATTATCTTCCAAAAACTATAGGTTTGTGTTTGGTGGCAAAAATCAAAATATCGCCACCTTAATCACCCCGTCCAGCTTGTTCTCGAAAACGCGATAAGCCTCTTCGATTTCGCACAATGGGAAACGATGCGTGATAAGTGGAGTGGTGTCAATCTTTCCTTCTTTAATCAAGCTGAGGACTTCTTCGCAATTGCATCCATCCACACCACCGGTTTTAAAGCAGAGGTTCTTGCCATACATTTGGGGCAGGGGAAGAATTTGTGCCTGGTCGTATAGTGCGACTACGGCAACTATGGCGTTGGGGCGAGCACACTCCCACGCCAGTCGGAAGGTATCTGTAGCTCCGGCCACTTCGAGCACTCTATCAGCACCGCTATGGTCGCTATGCTTCAAAACAAACTCCTTACATTCTTCGGGAGTTGTGAGGAGCACTTCGGGGTAATGCTCTTGCACAAATCGTCTTCTCTCTTCAGATTTTTCACATACGATGATGCGTTTGGGATGCTTCAACATCACGCAAAGCAAAGTGCAAATGCCTGTGGGACCCGCTCCAATTATCAGTACAGTGTCGCTTTCTGCAATCTCTGAAATACGAGCTGCCCAAAAGCCTGTGGCCAAGACATCGCCCACCAACAAAGCCTGTTCATCGGAAACACTATCGGGAATACGATTCAATCCCTGATTGGCAAGCGGCACACGAACATATTCAGTCTGTCCGCCATCGATACGGCATCCTAATGCCCATCCGCCATCGGGGTTGGTACAGTTGTTCACATAACCATTCTTACAGAAGAAACACTCTCCGCAAAAGGTCTCCACATTGACGGTTACCCGGTCACCTGGCTTCACATTGGTGACTTCAGAACCTATTTCTTCAACCACACCCACCATTTCGTGCCCAACGGTGATACCAGGAACAGCACGAGGGACACTACCGTGCTTAATATGCAGGTCACTGGAACAGATACTTCCCATCGTCACGCGCACAATGGCATCCGTGGGCTCAATCAATACAGGCTTCGGTTTCTCCACCAAAGCGAACTTTCCTTTTTCGATGTATGTGTATGCTAGCATAAATCTTAATAAAACTCTTATTATTCAACGGGGATGTTTTCCGTTGAAAATGAACACCCCGTTAGACATCCCCATTCGATAAACCACCTAAATCAACTTTGTATTCTATCGGCGCCGCCGCACCTTTATCCAAGAACATCACCATATAGACCGGCACATAAGTAATTCGACCATCAACTGATAGATTGTCATTGTTCAACACCAGTGCTTCCTGGATATCATACTCATCGCAATCCATAATATTGGAGAGGGCACGATGGTAAGTATAATTCTTCCCGGACTTAACCTCGATGGGAAGAATCCTGTCCCCCTGCTCTATGACAAAGTCCAGCTCTCCCCTCTTCTTGCTGTTGTAGTAATAGGGCTCCAGACCGTGTGCGACAAGTTCCTGCGCCACCACATTCTCATAGATAGAACCGAAGTTGATGTCCTTATCGCCCTTGATAATCTGCATCTGGATGCCGTTGGCATATTGGGCTGCCAGTAGACCAATGTCGCTGAGGAAGAGCTTGAGAAGGTTGCGGGAGCGAGACAGCAGCAGAGGGACCTTGGGCTCCTCTACATTATACACTGGTATGGCAACACCAGCATGCTTCAGCCAGAGAAAGCTGTTCTCATAGCGTTCATACTTAGCATTCTCGTTGAGGCGCTTGAGGATAAAACGCTTGTTCTTGGCATTGAGTTCCGGCGGAATCAGGTTGAATATCTCCTCGATATACAATTTATTATCCGGATCGTACTTGGATATATCCTTCTTATAAAGTTGAATAATCTCTTGCTGTACCGCCAACACATCCTGCAAGTTATTACTTTCAAGATACTTGCTGACCGCTGCCGGCATACCCCCTACAATCAGGTAGAGCCGGAACAGCTCCATCATCTTGTTATGGATGAATCCATCGACCGGAATCCTTTTCATCCAGGCATCTTTTAGTGTGTAAATAACATTTTCATTGATTCCCACACAAGTAAGGAACTCTTCGAAATCCAACGGAAACATCTCCTTCACGCCCATATAGCCGACAGGGACTGAACGGATATCTTTCAATTCCACACCGAGCAGAGAGCCACTCAAAATATAGCGATATGAGCCTTCATCCACCAGAAACTTGATGGCGGTCACAATATCCGGACACTCCTGAACCTCGTCAAAGAATATCAGCGTGTCCCCTTTTATCATTGGCACATTCGTGATGGTCGACAAACGCATCAGTATGTCGGCGCTTCCCTTAGCATCCTTGAACAATCCAACGACATCGGGATTCTCGATGAAGTTGATCTCGATGAAACTCTTGAAAGTCTTGCCGAACTCGCGGATGGAATAGGTCTTTCCGACTTGACGTGCACCCGTTATCAGCAATGCATTAGAAGATTTTTGGTAATAATCTTTTAAATAACTGTCTATCTTTCTATTAAGCATACCACATCCTTTTTTCCAACGCAATTTATGGACAAATTTCCACTTTTCCAAAGGAATTATGAGGATTCTTTCCACTTTTCCAAAAAAAACAAGGAGGCCGACAGTCTCTGAGGTGAATACGATGTAAACACCTGCACTGCGCGCGAGAAGTAGACACGAAAAGATTATTTCGTTACACGTTGTTTTTGAAAGTAGACACACATGATATTTTCACGTCGTCTTGTTTTACAAAAGTAGACATTCTTCAACTTTTTTCAGGGATTTCTTTTTCAAAAGTTGACACGCCCTTGTAAGTATCCTTATTATCAGAGAGTTGCCTCTTCTTTTGGACAAACTTGGGTTCCGGGCTCAATACCCGGTTCTCAAAAGTTTGTTTCCTGGGCAGTTCTCCCTTGTAATAACGCTTCCGGTAGTTCTCCGGGGTGTCATAGCCGATGGCGAAGCACGGCCGTTGGGTGTTGTAATACTTGACATATCGTTCAATTGTTTGTTTAAAGTCTGCCATTCTCCAGCATAGTTCTATCTTGAACTCGGCATATAGTTCTTCCTTGATCCAGCCGTTCAGAGCCTCGTTGACGGGGTTGTCCGTAGGTTTCCCCGCCCTGGACATGGAGCGGATGATGTTCGTGTCTCTGATAAGGTCGTTATAAGCCATGGAGGCGTATACGCTGCCTTGGTCCGTATGCAGGATGACCGGTTCAATGCCGCCCTTTAGTAAAGCGATAACATCTTCAAGACCATCAATGTATGGGTCTCTGGCCCCACGTCTGTCGGCCACTTTCCAGGAGAGTATCTCCTTGGTGAAAGCATCGAAGTAAAGAGTCACTTCAAAGTAGCAGTAGTGGTTGACTTTAATGACGGTCATGTCTGAGACAATGACCTGTCCGGGCCGGTCCACTGTCTCCCAGGCGCTAAAGATCAGATTGGGATACAAGTCCCTGACCTTTCTGGGGCTATAGCGTACCCGGTGCTTGGTCTCGGCTTTGACACCAAGATACCTGTAGCACTTGTAGGCGTAGTTGTCGCTGATGATTACCTGCATATTGATACGGATGTATGCCGCCGTCCAGCGGTAGCCGTGGGTAGGGTGCGCCGCGTGGACCTGTTTGACCAGGGCGACAATCTCTTCGCGCTTGGTGTCGCGTGGGGACGGTCCGCGGTTCTTCCACTTGTAGTACCCGGCCCGGCTCACGCCCATCAGAGCACATATGTCCCTGATGGGGTTGTCGCGGGACAGCAGGTCCACTATTTCGAACTCTTCGGCTTTAAGCGAACATACTCCCGTTCCCCATCCGCGTTCGTCTGAACGGCATAACTTTTTTTTAGCCGTTCATTCTCTATGCGGAGCTTCAGGATTTCGCGCTTGTAGGACTCTTCCGTGCGGTCTACGCCTTCCGGAAGCACGTTTTGGATTTCAGCATCGGCGCGGGCCAGGTGGTCTCCGCCAACATCACGCCCGACTTCTCTCCGGTGGAGGAGTTGACGTAGTAGTAGCGGAAGAAAATCTTCGGAGCCGCAGCGCTGGGAGCGCCGTTCTTGGCCACGTAGTCGGCACGGATGTTAATTGCGGTGGCGGTAGGCTCTTCGACCATCTTGATCTGTGCGGCCTTGATGTGGGCACGGCGATGGTATGAAGCGGAGCGTTCGCCATCAGTGGCTCCCCTGCCATCGCCCTGTTGGCGTTGAGGCGTACATAGAGGTTCATACCGGAGAGCTGTTCTGCCTGGCCGAATACGGACTGTCCCGTGGCGGTTTCCGCCAGCCAGTCCCAATCGCGCATCTGGTCGGAGGTGAGTTCCTTCCAGCTCTTCGAAATCTTCTTCAGCGATGCCCGGCGGACAAGCTGCGCTCCGGTGGCTGCACCAGTCGGCCAGCATTTAACGGAAAGGATGCTACGGCCGCCAACCTGGCGAGCCGTAACACCCTTAGCCGACCCAGAAAATTCCCCGAAAGCGATGGAAGGAAGTGCAATCATAGTTTAAGTCTAAGTTAAGTTTTCGGGCTGTTTCAGTAGCCCTCCGACACACATATATATAAACTTATTTAATTACAAAACAAATAATTATACTATTTTATCTAAACCTAACAAGAAGTAAACAACCCAAAACTAACGGATATGTGATGAACGACCCAGGGACATTCCGGGAACGATCCACGCCATACGTCCGGGCGTAAAAACAAAGAGGGCTGCCCTTCAACTTGAGCAGTCCCCTATTCCGATTCCGGAGATTTTTTGCAATAATTGTCTTTGGCTTTTTGGCTCAATTTTCAGTCCGGTTTATTACCAAATAAACGCCCTTTTTTCTGAACCATATTTGAACCATGAAGGCCGTAACAAATTGATTACTAATCAGTATTATAGTCTGTGTCGGAAAATAATAACATCTTCTCGCGTCTGGTACAACGTCTGGTACAAGTCGGCAAAACTCGTTCGAAAAATTACGGCGAACTGCCGAAAAGTCGTTAGAAAAATTACGATGGGTATTTGAGAAGTCGTTGAAAAAAGTGTATTTTTGCTTCCAGATAAAGTGTCATACTATGCTGAAAAGGAAAATTGAAGACGATCTCATTGCGTGGAAAAACAAGCCTGGGCACAAGCCTCTGGTAATAATGGGCATCCGCCAGTGCGGTAAAACATATATCTCACGGCACTTCGCTGAGCAGAACTACAAGAATGTCGTCTACATGAACTTCATCAAGCAGCCGGAGCGAATCAATGCCTTCGTCGGATCAAAGGATGTGGACAGCATTCTGCTCAACTTGTCGGCGCAGATCAAGGGCGTCAAGTTCATCCCCGAAGAGACCTGCCTGATCTTTGATGAAATCCAGGAATGCCCCGAGGCCAGGACTTCGCTCAAGTTCTTCAAAGAGGACGGCCGCTTTGACGTGATTGCCACTGGCTCCCTGCTGGGCGTCCAGGGCTACGGCGATGAGCTCAAGAAACGGCGTCGCAAGATGGTTCAGAAGAAAGATTTGGGAATCAACTCTGTTCCTGTAGGCAGCGAGGACATCATCGAGATGTACCCGCTGGACTTCGAGGAGTTCCTCTGGGCCAACGGTATGAATCCGGATGTCATCGAGGCTCTCCGGAAGTTCTACACTGAGGAAACGCCGGTTCCGGAAGGAATCCACGTGGCCATGAGGCAGTATCTGAACCTCTATGTCGCTATTGGTGGTCTCCCCGCCCCCATCAACGCATTCCTGACCACCAATAATATGAACGCCGTCAGTGAGGAATACAAGGGTATCTTGAAGGAGTACCGCGACGATATGGTCAAGTATGCTCCGGACAAAGACAAGCCCCATATCCGCGAGTGCTTCAATTCCATCCCCAAGCAGCTGGCCAAGGAGAACAAGAAATTCCAATACAGCAAGGTTAAGCCCGGCGGACGAGGTGAAACCTATCTTGGCTCTCTTCAGTGGCTGGAAGACGCCGGCATTATCTGCCGCTGCTACAATACCGATATCACCGGTCTCCCGATGGAAGGCAATGCCAAAGACAATGTGTTCAAGGTTTACACGGCAGATATCGGTTTGCTCATCGAGATGCTGGGCCCTGGGACCAGGGCGGATATCCTGCAGGGCAACCTGGGAGGATTCAAAGGCGCCATCTTCGAGAATCTGATGGCAGACACTCTTCACAAGAAGCAGCAAAGCCTGTACTACTTCCTGAAGGACTCTGGCCTTGAGCTGGACTTCCTCGTCCGGATGAAAGGCGAATGTGTGCCACTTGAAGTGAAGGCCAAAACGGCCCAGGCCAAGAGCGTCCAGACTGTCTTGAAGCATGTGGACAAATACCATGTGAAACACATCATCAAATTCGGCGACTACAATGTCGGCCGGGAAGGACAGCTGCTCACACTCCCCAACTACATGCAGTTCCTCCTGGACCTGGAGCCAGAAGAAATCATTCTCAAACCAATCGACGTGGACGCCGTCAACGCCCTAGCAAAGAAGATCCTTGGCTAATTTGAGAACCCTCCTCGTGCTCTGAAACTATGATGGAACAAAATGAAAGATGTAAGTGTTTACTTTGTAAGCGTGCATTCTTACGATATTGCCCCCCTCGAAGAGGGCAGGGCTTTCAAAGAGCAGTCTCTGTTTGCTTGCAAACAGGCAGCAGCATAATTGCAAAGATATTACTTTTTCTTTCTCATCGACTCTCCTTGGTTATGAGTAGCTTTCCATAAGACAGGGACTTCGTATCGTATGGAAAACCGTTCAGGCTTCCTGACTATGGAAAAGGAGGGACGGTTATGATGAAGAAATCCAGCAGGAACGCATTGAAAGAGGCGCTGGATATCTATGAGTCCGCCGCTCTATAATATCGGTTGGCGGCCGATAAGATGATGGAGAATATTGACCAGTTCTGGGAAGATGATGACGGGGAGAGGATGCGCAAGGCTAGTAATGCGTACGATGACAGCATCCTCACCCTTGCAGATGCAATACGCTTCGCCCTGGTCACTCCGGATGAATACGATGTCTCCCTCCGGGCACGCACCAAGCGCGTCAACGCCTGGTGCCGGCAGCTGGGCAAACGCAATGTCTGCCTGGTCTCCATCCACACCAATGCTGTCGGCAATGGCAAGCAGTGGATGAACGTCCGCGGCTGGACCTGCTACACAAGTAAAGGGCAGACGGCCGGTGACCAGCTTGCCGATTGCCTGTACCATGCCGCTGCGCTCTGGCTCCCCGGCCACAAGCTCCGGAAAGACTACTCCGATGGAGATCCCGACTGGGAAAGCGACTTCTACATCCTGAAGAATACCCTCTGTGCCGCCGCCCTCACCGAGAATCTCTTCCACGACAACTCCGACGACTGCCTCTTCCTGGAATCTGACGAAGGCCGCCGGGCAATCGTCGCCCTGCACGTTGAGGGGATTGTCAATTATGTGCTGAGGCGCTACTGATGATGTCATCCTGAGCAACGCGAAAGATCTTTACCAGCCTGCCGAAGGATCTCCATCATCCCGTCACTTCCATCAGTTCCTGCAACCGGAAAATCAACCTGACGTACTATGAGAATATGCTAAAGCGAGGCGAAATTGAGCTATAGCTTGAAAAGGTTCTCAAGGATAAAGTGCTGCGCGTTGGCATCATAAGAAACAGCAAGATACTGCCCTTGAGAGCCATCTCTCCATGCGGATGTCATGCCGATGGATGTTCCGAGTTCTGTCGGAACTTTGTATTTGTGGCCGTCGCTACTTTGCTGTTCCACCAGATACCCTACTAATACCAGCCATTGAGTAACCTTTGATGCGGCCAGAGGCTGCATATTTTCAGGAATCACTTTGTTGATCTCCTTGACGAACATAGCGATACCCGTTCTCTCGGCAATATAGACCTTTGAAACAATCTCAGGAGTAAGCTGGAATTCCAATTCATATCGCTTCTGACGGGAGGATGTTTTCTTCCCAGCATCTTCAAGCAGGTGTGACACATAGAATAGGCAACGGGAAATGTGAACGTTGTTCACGATGTCGATATCAGGAAGTGTACTACCATCAAGCGGATTCATCCCGTTAGCGAGTTTGTTAATCCAGTCAATTGCGACTTTCAGTTTATTCTGGTCAATGTCGGAGGCCATAGTCTAATCAATGTTATGGGTGATGCACATGCTTCAATTCACCACAGAGGGAGAATTGATTTACAAAGATACGCAAAATGCGCGATAGTAAGAACTGTCACTAGAATTAATGTGCCTATTTCTCTATGTGGCCTTGAATATTCCATTGCAGAAGAAAGAGTACTAATGAGACATTGTAAGATTGAATCTGTAGATTATATAGATGATTATATAGATGACAAAAAAGAGCGTCTTCATATTACAAATCTGCAGGACCCAATTCAGTATGAGTATTGTGATGAAAATGAGCCCGATAGCGAAATTGGAGAAGGAAAAATTGAATAAGCATAAGAAGTATCTCAAGTTCAATCCATCAACCAGAATCATCCTCATCAAGCATATAATCACTTGTACAATCTTCACGCCGTTAGTGTTCCTAATATCAATCTAAAACCACATTTCGGATTGCATAAATTCTAATTGGCAAATTTGCCAATTATAATAACATTCTCTATATTTGTCCAAAGTAAATTTTCCTGTGGGGTGCACCACATTAAAAACGCTTGGAAAATTATGGATAAGAATCTAAAAAAATTTATAGCGACCGAGACTAGGTCTCGTGCCCAAATCCTCGACAGACACTTTGTCGAGGTACAGACGCCAGATGGCGAACTCTTCAAAATCATGTCCGACATTGCCAAGTACGATAGTGATGAGTACAAAGGCTATGTCCTTCATCTGATAGAATTTATTTTCGATCGGAACTTCTCCGATAACAAAGAACAGATGGCAAACCGCATTAGCCGCGATTTTCTACTTAATGCCGTACCATCAATGGGCATGGACTCCGGTAACCGACAAGCCGAGCGTGTTCGCATTGGTAAGCGCATCAAGGAACTTCGTGAGGCCAAAAAGATGGAAGCACGCGATCTGGCCCTGCTCACAGGTATTGATGCTGCCAACCTCTCCCGCATTGAACAGGGCAAGTACTCCACCGGCGTGGACATCCTCTCCCGCATATGCGTCATCCTGGACGCACATTTAGATCTAATTCCCAACAGCAAAAAGTAATCTTGCCATGTCTAGTGTAAAGTATCACTATGCTCTTGATGAGCAGGACCGTCTAGTATGCATTGACGATGTTTCAATAGAAGACAGACACTCACATTCCTATCATTGCCTGAACTGCGGTGCCGGCATGATTCCTCGAATGGGCAAAGTACGATCCCGCCATTTTGCCCATCGTGGCGATGAGGACAATTGCGGAAACGAGACCTATCTCCACAAATTGGCTAAGCGATTGATAAAAGAGAAGTTCGACCGAGAAGGCACGTTTGAGGTCGGCTACTACCGCGATGTCAAATGCTCAGATCAAGACACCTGTCCTTTCGCCAAGCCAGAAGAATGTCACGAATGGAAACTGGACACATTTGACCTGAAGCAATTTTATGACACCTGCATTGAGGAAGAATCAGTAGATGACTACATTGCTGACCTGCTGCTTACCAGCTCAGAGAAGCCTAATCGGGAGCCGGTCTTAATAGAGATTCAAGTGTCGCATAAGAGCACAGACCAAAAGCTCCAGTCAGGTCTGCGAATCATTGAAATCCGCATAAAGACAGAAGAGGACATCAAATCACTCTTAAGTTCCCCTATCGTTGAAAACCCTGACACACAATTCGGTTATATCAGGGACATAGAAACGATTGGGTTCGCCAAGTTCCATAATTTCAAGAAGAAAGCCTCTTCACCTGAACCGTTGGAGAAACGCGACATACAACGATTCTACCTATTCCGCAGCGGAAAGGCATTTGTTACTAATATGGACGAACCAAAATCATGCAGAGAGGTTCACAAGAAAGATAACGACAAAGCTATTTTCGAGGCCAGCATCGACTGCTTCTACCTGAATTCCCCCTCTCCTTATGAGTTCGGATATATGGCAGCGATTCAGAATGGAATCCAAGTGCGAACTTGCCAATTCTGCAAATACCACCGAAGTGGATACGAGGTCGGCCTCGGCTTAGATCCAATTTTCTGCTGTCTCTATAAAAAATACGGCACGCCAGAGAATCCAGAGCCACAATACGCCCACCAATGCCAATACTACCGTGAAGACAAGGAACTTATGGATAAAGTCAGTAGGCAGATGCCTCCAATTGTGATCGCAAACAGCGAATAAGGAATAGCGGAGCACGCATTTCCGCAGCTCCGCTCTCTTTCGCGGCTTGCTCGAGTCCGCCGCCACATTGTAAAATAATACTTAACAGCCAATTCCATTGAGACACTGATAAAGTATCTTTAGGAGTCATTCGAATAGGGATCGCCTCTTCCCCATTTTTGTAAATCTTTGTATACACACTTGTCGATGACTGTTTTCTGGCGCGGGAATCGTGGTTATTCGGCACCGATGGTTATCTTCGATAGGTTCGCCATTTCGATGTAAGCACCAGACAATTACTTTTGACAATCAGTTTGTCTCGGACATCATACAAATAATCAGTAACGGCAAGGACAAGGCATATGCCGCCGTCAACACGTCAATGATTGCCACCTACTGGAATATAGGTCGCAGAATAGTCTTGAAAGAGAAGACTACGAGATTTGGCACGCGTGCGTACCAAATGCCCATTAAATGTCAATAAACTTGGCCGGATCAAATCCGTTCATCAGGTGTTCATCCTCAAATACATATCCCATTTGATTGCTGATTATACGGGTACCGCCAATCATAGTGTCAATGTTGGTGTGCGAATGCCCGTAAATCCAGGCATCGATCCGGCTGTCGGCTATCAGTTCGCCGTATTCTTTATAAAACACCTGTCGTTTTGGACAATAAGAATCTGCTATTTATATTTTTAGCAATAAAGTCAATACATATTAGTTGCACATTGCAATCGTTTTGCTATCTTTGTGAAAAACATTAAGAATTATGGCACAATCAGCTCTTACAATTAGATTGGACTCCGATTTGAAAATGCAATTCGACAGTCTTTGCGAAGAATTCGGTATGAGCACCAACACGGCGTTCAACATTTATGTGCGCCAGGTGGTCAGAAGCCGTCGTATTCCATTCGCCATTGAAGCTCCTGCTAAGGATGACATAATGAACAAAGGACGTGCAGCATTCTATGAGATGAGACAGGCTGCTGCGGATGCAGGCATTCAAGATATGTCTCTTGACGAGATTAATGAGGAGATCAGACTTGCACGGAAGTCAAAGTAATTGACGCAATCGTGGAAACGCAGGTATAGAATCCGGAAGAGTTACAAGCTCTGACGAAGTCATTGACCCGAAAGATGTTGTCTTCTACGAAGTGGCCATGTCAAAAGACAACTTTTACCACGTTACCGGAAACACAAAACAATTCCCGGCAGTAAGAAGAGTAGTTACCCCCAACGAGATGTTGGAGATTCTCAACTCGCTTCTTTCTATATTGACTTTCAGATATTTAGGCGCGTTGCTTCGGGCAACAACTATACTGCTCATCTTCCTGTCCAAGAATCAATGATTTCTTCGCGACAAATAAAACGCAAAATTTGCGGATTATCTGCCGCAAATATAATCAAAGTCATTGAGTGAAGTTCTTCTGTAAAATATCAAGCAGAACATGTTCACGTCGCTCAACTTTCTTGAGGACATCACATAATATGCATATATTTCCTCTAAAAAACTGTTTCTTTCTTATGTGACGGGCGTAAAAATCGCAGATTTTTATGTAAGTTTGCATTGAACATCTGAGTTCTAATGGCATTTTTCCACATGAATCATTTCTAAAAATTTATGTATGAAAACTTTTGAACCTAAGCCGTGGGTAGTGCCACAGCCTGTGCTGATTATCGGCACATATAATAAAGAAGGAGTCGCGAACGCAATGAATGCCGCCTGGGCTGGACAGTGGGACGTGAATGAGATTATGATCTCTATGGGAAAGCACGCCACCACAGACAACCTGAAGATTGACGGCGAGTTTACCGTTGCCTTCGCTACCAAGAAAACCATGGTGGCCGCTGATTTCGTAGGCATTGTTTCCGCCAAGAACGACCCGAAGAAGATGGAGAGGACGGGATGGAACATTGAGAAGGCGAAGAAGGTCAATGCCCCTGTATTCACCGATTTCCCGATGACTTTGGAGTGCCGCATCAAGGAGAAGTTCAATGAAAGCGAAACGGGCTATTATCTCGTCGCCGAAATCGTCAATATCCTTGTAGATGAGAAGTGTCTTGCAGAAGACGGAAATCCAGACATGGAGAAGATGGAACTGATTGTCTTCGACCCTATTCATCATGGCTATATCCAGTTGGGCGAGAAAGTCGGTAACGCTTTCTCCGACGGCAAGGCATTGAAATAATCGATAGACATTGAACCATGCCGGACCGCATGACACCCGAACAACGCCACGATTGCATGGCCAGAATACACTCGGAAGACACACGCCCCGAACAGGCGGTCAGGCGTGAATTGTGGCACCGGGGATACAGGTTCCGCAAATGCGTCCGCACATTGCCCGGGACTCCGGACATCGTCCTGCCCAAATACCGCACCTGCATCTTCGTGAACGGCTGCTTCTGGCATGGACACAAGGGCTGCAGCAAATTCGTCATGCCGAAAACGCGGACCGAATTCTGGGTGAATAAGATTGCACGGAATCAGGAGCGGGACCTCGTCAATATCCAGCGCCTCGAATCCATCGGCTGGAGCGCAATCACAGTCTGGGAATGCGAACTCAGCAAATCCGGCATTGAAAATACAATGGAAAAGATTGAGTCAATGCTAGAGGAAAACAGGACAAAATGGGAGGCATATCAGGCGCATCGCAGAGAAAGCCGCAAATTCGCCATTGAGCAGGCCCGAAGACGACGCGAGGTCAATGCTATCATTGAAGCGGAACTCAAAGAACGGTTCAGCATCCCCGAAAGGATAAGACGCCTCTCCCGCATTGACGAAGACCTCTTATAAAGTAAGCGTCTCCGGAGTTACGTCTTGCAACATAAACCCCGAAAGCTATTTGTCTAACTTTCGGGGTCCATGTTATTTA
>ENA-OUOU01000019-OUOU01000019.1-human-gut-metagenome-genome-assembly--contig:-NODE-19-length-141078-cov-14.481297_pt1 | contig 141078 bp, 108 predicted proteins | sample MGYA00237936_ERZ548765 | MGnify/ENA primary metagenome ERZ548765 (study PRJEB26490, sample SAMN05356889) | human gut metagenome | biome: terrestrial biome; feature: human-associated habitat...
TCTATCCTCGAAAATCTTCTCCTAATCTGAAGCAGGTTATTTTTTTCACGTTACTAAATTCATCAATGGGTTGATCCATCTCGCAACTGATCAAGATTGTTTGGGGTCACAAGAGCCTCTCCAGTAGGAAGAATACCATCGAGTGTACTCCACCCTTTACTGAAGAATCCCCAAAAATGCGAAATCGAGGTGCAAATTAGTTATCTCACGCCCGATTCTAAGGTCAGATGGAAACTTTGGACAATCTATTTGAGCCATGATATGTATTGAACTGATTATAGGGCACTCACGAGCCGCTATGGCCTGATCCCGATCAATTCAGGCCATACTGACTCAAAAACTATACAAACAGGCTCCTACAGCGAGATAAGGGCATGGCGCGGCGCGGTATCGTGACGGCTGCCTATGTTGAAGGAAATGCCGAAATTCAGACCGAGATGAAGCTGGCCGTATGGATACGGAATGCCTTCTGCGGTAGCTTTAGCGTACTTGAATCCGATGGCATCGGCGCCCAGGAACATGTTGAATCCTGCCGCGTGGAAGCCCAGAGCGGCGCCCATTGTGGAGCCGTAGGACGAAATGGCGTAGTTCGTAGCGAAACTGAACCAGTCGCATGGTTTCAGGTTGGCATAAAAACGGCCTTCAGACCAGGTAAAAGGCCCACTGAAACGGGTCGAACTGAGAAAGCCTGCCGTGAGCCCCTTGTAGAAAGGCATCACATATTCAGCACCGAAATTCAGTGTCATTGTAAGCATCTTGAACTTACTGGCATCCTTGGCTGTCCTGTAGAATTTCGCAAGGTCCTGGAAATCATCGCCGAGAGCCTTGAACTGTTCTGAAAGCGAATTCTCCTTGCCCTCGCCTTCATTGAACGAAACATCGTCGAAACCCTCGAACGACCAGCTGTCTTTCCTGGTCTTCGCCTCCGTTACGCTGTTCCACAAGATACCGCCAAGGTCATTCACTGCAAGGGAAAGCCTCAGACCGGGAATCAGCTCCAGTTCAGCACCAAGGTCAATGGCAGCACCATAACCTCCTATTACTGAACCGATATTTGAGCTGCTGAGTTCCTTGAAATCGAACTTATCCAGAAGGTCCACATCCTCAGGAGAATCGATTTCCGCGCCTGTCTCCCCCTTTGTCTTCACGTCGAGGAGGCCGCAAGCTGCTGTCAATGTTCCGCTGGAAGTGACGCTCCACCTGTCCTCGGTCATCTGGACATGCATCTTGTCAATACGAGCCTCAGCTCTGCCCTCGCCCATGAGGAATTTCACACGCGCACCCACATTGATCTTATCCGCGAATTGACGTGACCAGCCGAAGGAATATTCCATATAGGCATCAGCATTGACAGCTATGTCAGAAATATCATAATATTGCGACTTGCCGGCATTCTTCATGAAGTCAAAGAGACTGTACGGAACGTTCAGTCCGGCATTTACACGCTGCCGGATACCGAAGGTAAAGAAGGACTTGCGTCCCCAAATACCAAGCGAGAAAACGGACATGCCCACGTTCACGCCGAGCCGGTTGTTATTCTTAAGTTTACTCAGGAAATCATCCGGGGTAACATTCGAGTTCATAAATGTAGTAAGCTGGCCGTCAAGAGGATACAGGAACGTACTCACACCCATATTACTCTGTACGGACAATGCCGTACCGCCAAGTGACGGCAAGGAGAAATAGTTCCTTTCCGCTGAAAATGCGGGGTTCAGGTCTCCCCTTCCGTTATATCCGCTCAGGAAATAGGCGGAACGCAATATCGACTGCTGTGCTAAAGCGCTTGCTGCCGCCAGCATTGACACCAATATAGTAAAAAGAATTTTCTTCATTATTTTCATAGATTAAAGCCCTGATTCAATGTCCATTTTAGCCTGGAGCCTGATTTTCATATTCTTGAACTGCACTCCCTGGTTCTTGTTCAGGCAGACGCCCGACATCGTGCCCGGATCGCTTCCGGTAAGGTTCAGGCGGAGACCATCAAGCTTGCGCATCTGCTCCGCGCTACCCTTCAGATTCAGGGTCAATGCTGATGTGGACGGTTTTTCGACAGATCCCGCCGGAATATCTCCATTCAATGTCACCATGATTCCAGGAATGACATTGCCGTCCACATCGATGGCAGCAGCGTCGAGCGAAATGGTCATCGGAATCATATTGACAAAGTCGAACTTCACGTCAGCATCACGTATTTCCAATGCAAAACTCTCATCATTAGGATTGAAAGTCTCATTCCAGCCAGTGAAATCAGTGCTGTAAACTATCTTGACATCCTTTCCGAATGCCAGAGCGGCAGCCAGTTCGAAGTCATAAACGACATTGTATCTGCCTCCCGAGGTCAATGTCACGAACTCGTCAGCAGCCTCTACATCAATGTTTTCCACGCCGATACGGTCAGGCACAATGCTGATGAGCGAGGAGAAATCAGGCACCACGACAGATGCAAATCCGGCCGGAACTCCTTCTCCAGTCCTTGAGATATAGAGTCGATTCATTCCGGAAGGAGTCAGCATAATTGCTTCGCCTCCATTTGCATTGCCGACATGAGTTGTACGATGGTCAGCACCCTTGTATGACATGATATCGGCATTAAGGTTCAATTTAAGCGGGGTGCGGTTATCGATATTTAGTTTCAGCACAGGATTGTAAAGGTCCAGGACCACATCATCGCCGCTCAAAAAATCAGGCAACTCGCCCACATTCGAAATGAAAGGATCAATGACAATGTCGGGGTCCACCTTGACCAAAGCAGTCTTCACGATCAACGATGAAATGGAGATGTCTATATCTGCTACAATTTCATTAGGTATCGCCTCCACGGTCGTTCCAAGGTCTGAAAGCACAGCATTCACATCGAAGGCACTAAGCTTTATCTCATCGTTCAGCACGATCTTATGCTGCGACGGGAGGAAGCCCTGACCTGAAGGTATTTTGTCGAAATCAATGCCTACGACATTCAGATAATAGTTCTTGGCCATCGTAGAGATCTGAGGACTCTTGATAGTCAGGAGATTACCATCCGGATTGAAGTTCAGACCGGCATCTTTTACATCTGCAAATTCCAGATACTCAGGAAAATCAATGATCAGGTCAGACAAGGTCGCCTTTCCTGTAGTCACCGTCAAAGAGATGTTCACTACACCGGAAACCTCAGCATCCTTTACAGCCCGAATTTCATGCGGCACATCTTCATTGACCGTCATCGGTGTCGAAGATACATTGAAATGCTTAGTGTACTGCTCAGCCGGAACCGTACCGCTTGAAGGCAATGGGAGTTCGCTCTTCTTGATCCTAGCAATATATCCGCCGTCCGTCACCAGCTCATCCGAGAACGAGAGAACCGGCAGCTCCACATCAGAAGATGTACCGCGTCCTGTTACAGAAATGTAGTAATTTCCCGAAGCATCAGTTTTCAGGACATCCGCGGCATCGTTACCAAGGTTAAGGAAGTCATCGACCAGAATAAACTCGGAGTTTCCCAACGGCGCACTGATATCCCCATCAATGCTAATATTCGTATCAATGTCTTTCGTGAGATCGTAATCCTCATTGAGACACGAAGTTACTGATACTGCTGCAGAAAGCATTGCCATGCCCGACAGCAGATAGGTTAAATTTCTTTGCAAAGACATAAATAAAAGGTTTTCGCAAAGTTACCCAATAATTGCGAAAATCAATGTGTTTGGAACTGGTTTTTGAAATAATCTGATCAGAATAAGGGAACACAAAGAATCCATCTACAGTGTCGATGAGATATTCGGCAATATAAACAATTTATAGACATTAGATTATGCCTGACACACTGAAACACCACGATTGCAAGTCCCGCATTGGCGAAGACCTACCTGATGATTTCACCGATTGCCTCAGTTAATGAAGCATAGACAGGGACGCCGTATTTCGCGCACGTAATCCGGACATTGTCATATCTGTAGAAACCCTCCGTGCACACGACATACAGTTTCCCGCTACGCGCAAACAATCCCAATTCCAGTAGAGTGATCGGGGATTTGCTGTCCGGAAGAAAGTTCATGAGAATGAAATCCGCTTCCTCCAGATGCGAAAGTTCCCAATTGACCTGATAATCCATTTCGTTTTCCCTACTGGGGTCCCAAAACTCCTGACGAGGATTGAACAGCACCCAATTGCCCGGAGCCTTCTCAAAAAAATCCGCCACATCCTTCTGCCAGTCGACCCCGCTCCCCATATCAATCGTACCCGCAAGAAAGACAGACTTATATGAATTATTGTCAATGTTACCGGACATCTCTTCGTGAGGATGAAGCACCAATGTCGGAAGTTTTTCCTGGCTCCTGCCGCAGGAAATAATTATCAATGATAGAGTCAACAGTACAAATATGTGTATTCTCTTCATATTGACGTCATATTAGATACATAGTTTCAGCCATTTACGGACAGGAATGTCATACAACTTGAGGCACAGATAAGCCACTGAGATGCAGCCCGCATAGAGAACAAGAACCACAGGCCATGTCTCGACCAAAGTATATTTCTCCGTATCTATCAGCCATGCATAGAAAAGATACATGAACGGATAATGGATAATGTAAAGCGGATATGAGATATCGCCGAGGAAATTGCAGATTCTGTCCGAAGCTGTATGCGAGGTGCTTCCCGATGCACCAAGCCAGACAAGAAGAGGAAAGACAATGACAATGCAGAACGATTCGAAAGCCCCGTTCAAGGTCAATGACAGATTTTCATTGACCTTTAATGTCTGCGATAGATAAGGGACACAGAACAATGCCAGCAGAATGGCTGAGCATATCCAGAATGCGCCACGGATATTTATCGCCCTGAAATTTCTGGCGACAAGCATACCGGCCGTGAAGGGAAACAGCATACGCAGCATACCTCCCATAAAATTGACCTTGTCAATGGTCCAGCCCACGCCTATACTCCCATAACCGGAGATGTTCAATACTGCAAAACCGACATGCAGAATGCCTAGAACAACCACGAGCCAGGTCAATGCCATTTTGGGTATTCTTCTGATTATCAATGCATACAAAACATTCCCCAGATACTCAAAGAAAAGCGACCAGCTTGGACCGTTGAGTGGGAACATTTCCCCATTGCCACGGACTTCGTAACGACATCCCGGGGTGGCAGGAATCATGAACATAGCACAGAGTAACGCTATCATTACGGCCGATGTCGCGATATGTGTACCATCCCATTGCACGCTGCCCTGAAGGATAAAAGTGACAGTTCCGATTATGACTCCGATGACAACCATAGGGTGCAGTCGGATGATTCTACGCTTGAAAAAATCTTTGAGACTGAAGCCTTTTGCCCACCTGTCATCGTATGCGTATGATATGACAAAGCCTGAGAGCATGAAAAAGAAATCAACAGCAAGATAGCCGTGATTTATACCTGTAATCATGCCTCCGCCAGCAAAAGCGAAGCCTTCGTGCACATGATACCATACGACGAGAAGTGCAGCGACTCCTCTAAGACCGTCAAGAAGTTTAAAATGAGGTTTGGTGTCGGCAAATGCCGTTTTGGACAAAAGTTCTGCTTTCATTGAAATAACTTATAGGTTCAGCTGAAAAATCACTGCTATTCCATATGGCATTCTTCGCCATACAACATTGACACTATCTGCTCAAGATACTTTTTGTCCACCTCGTCGAATGTGGCAAGTTCCTTACTGTCAATGTCAAGTACCGCAACGATCCGACCACATTTCCAGCATGGAACCACTATCTCGCTCCGGCTTTCGCTTGAACAGGCGATATGTCCTGGAAACTGCTCGACATCAGGGACAACAAGCGTGCGCTCCTCTCTCCATGAAGTCCCGCAGACTCCCCTGCCTTTCTTTATTCTGGTGCAGGCAACAGGCCCTTGAAATGGCCCGAGTACCAGTTCATCAGCCGAAACTACACGATAGAATCCTGTCCACCAGAAGCCGAATTCGAAGTGAAGCAAAGCCGCCATGTTTGACATCTTTGCAATTTCATCAGTCTCCCCCGAAAGGACGGACTGAATCCGCGGAATCAGCGCCACATATTTATCAACCTTCGACATAATCATTTCATTTTGAACAAAGTTAATGCATTTGCACTAATCCGACTGCAGATTATTGCAGGAAATGATGTAATTTTGCCATGCTAAAAATATAATATGAATGACATCTTTACAAGAAAGACTGTTCGCCATGCAGGATAAGGAATATGCCGAATTCCAGTCCAAACTGACGCCGGGCTTACCGACGGAAAGTTTCATCGGAGTTCGCGTGCCTGTACTGCGCAAATTCGCGAAAGAGTTCGCAAAAGAGGCTGAGGTCAATGCATTTCTGCACCAGCTGCCTCACAAATACTATGATGAAAACATGCTTCATGGTCTTCTGATTTCACAGATTAAGGACTATGAAGAATGCATCCGTCTGACGGATCGTTTTCTGCCGTACTTGGACAATTGGGCAGTCTGCGACATCATGTCTCCGAAGGTCTTCGCAAAACATAAGGAAGCATTGATAGAGAAGGTAAAAACTTGGAGCAGTTCTCAGCACACGTTCACCTGCCGATTTGGAGTAGAGACACTTATGTCCCATTACCTTGACAAAGACTTCAAGTCAGAATACCTTCGTATTCCTGCATCTGCAATAAGCGGAGAATACTACGTGAAAATGATGGTTGCCTGGTTCTTCGCTACGGCTCTAGCCAAGCAATGGGATGCCACGATTCCTTACATTGAAAATAATAAACTTGCCCCTTGGACGCACAACAAGACCATCCAAAAGGCAATCGAGAGCTACAGAATCACACCCGAGCAGAAGGCCTACCTGAGATCACTGAAGATAAAATAACTGAGGTCAATGCTTGATTCCAAAGTATACAAGCAACGCCGCGTAATTATCCTGCGCAGTCAGGCAGGTATCTCTCAAATAGCCAGGAATATCCGGCCAATTCTGAAGACCCCTGTAATAAAAATACTTAAGGTCATCAGTTATGATGAACGGCACTATCCCACTGGACAGGCATTCTTTGAACATGATAAGCCGTCCAGTCCTTCCATTCCCATCCTGAAACGGATGAATTGACTCGAACTGCTTGTGAAAGTCAATGATATCGTCCAATGTCTTCTTCTTTTTGGAGTTATAAGACTTGAGTAGTACGCTCAACATAGAATGTACCTTCTCCGGTGGACAAGTCTGATTTCCTCCGACCTCATTGGGAAGTTTCTTATACTCCCCGACATTGAACCAGGATTTTCGACTGTCAGAAGTTCCGGTTTTCAAGATACGGTGTACTTCCTTAATCATTCCTTCCGTAAGTTTATCCTGCGCGTGATCTATGATATAATCAATACAACGGAAATGATTCACCGTCTCCACGATGTCATCAACATTGACAGATTCATCAGAAATGCCGATGGTGTTCGTCTCATAAATATATCTGGTCTGCTCATGTGACAATCGACTCCCCTCGATATGATTGGAATTATACGTAAGATCAATCTGCGTACGATGGTAAATTCCACCTTTAAGACTGCTCGACTTTTCCTCCCTTAGTCTCGACAGAAGAGGGAACTCTTTACGGACCTTGGAATTCTTTCTATCCGGCAAAGAAGCATCCTCCGGAACATTCCATGTCTTTCCAGTCAAGAAAGCACCCTCCATCTTTCCTGAAGAGCACCAATTCCGGACAGTCCTTTCGGAAACACCATTCTTTCCTGCAAATTCCGCAATAGAAATATAACCCATATTATCGGCAAATATTTTTGTTCAATGTCAATGCAAATTTAATAAATTTTGCCGATATCGGCAAGTTTCAGGCATTTCAAGCTATCAAACATTGCGAATCGTCTGCACTAAGCGAGATTCAGCGCTCGGCTGAACTAAACAAGCGACTCCATAGAACAGTTTTCAAATTTCGGAAAAATTGACATAAGAGACTGCCTAACATTTTATTCTGGTAAAAATTTTGCAGTGTGTTCCGCGGTTTGACAAACAGTATTTTCAAATGAACAGATTTACAAAATTACTCGCAATAGCGGGACTAACATTTATTCCTATGGTATCTTGTAACAATATTTCCGAATCGCAGAAGACTGACATAGTCCTGGAGAACATCTTTACCCGCAAATCGGTCCGCAAATTCACTTCTGAGCCTGTTTCTGACAAGCAGGTGGAGACATTGCTGAAAGCGGCAATGGCAGCCCCTAGCGCAATGAATAAGCAGCCGTGGAGATTTGTAGTGGTGAACGACAAGGAGAAGCTGGCTTCGATGGCAGAATCGCTCCCATATGCAAGGCTGGATACTGCGCCATTGGCGATTGTTGTCTGTGGAGATCTTTCTGACTACAAGAAATTCTGGGTAGATGACTGCTCTGCTGCAACAGAGAATCTGCTGTTGGCCGCTGAGGCTATGGGGCTCGGTGCAGTCTGGACAGCAGCATCTGACGATGAGCGTTCCGCAATCGTGAAAAATGCACTGGAACTTCCTGAAAACATCCATCCTCTCTGCATTGTTCCGGTAGGTCATCCTGACGGGGAATTCCAGCCGAAAGATAAATGGGACCCTTCGAAGATCCACTACAACAAATGGTAGTTCTCGCATTGACAACTTCTATCGGCAAACATTTCATCCATTTGCCTATTAAAAACAATAAATCTTGCCGATACCGGCAAGATTTATTGTTTTTATGGATATCAAGCCATATCAATCAAACACGATGCAGACAGGCTTGTCGAGTACTATGGTTCGACCTGTATCAGACAGGAGACCGGTCCTGACGTTCCGCTTAAAAATTTGGATGCAGCCACTGTCACGGCAAGCGACCAGAAGGAACTTTCCGTTAGGAGTGATATTGAAGTTCCTTGGATGAATACCCGTGTTCCGGTAACCGATTTTGGCCAAGGTTCCGTCAGCATTGACCTTAAATATCGCGATTCCGTCATTCTGGAGCCTGTTGCTGGCATATAGGAACCGCCCGTCGGGAGAAAAATGGATGTCAGCGCTGCCCCTGGCATTGACGGTATCAGCGCAAACGGTCTGGACGACTCTGTCGGATTCCGTGTCAATGACAGCAATACTTCCCGAAAGCTCACCTATGACGTACGCCTTGTCTTCACCATCATTGAGGACTATGTGCCTCGGACCGAAATCCGATGGCAGCTGAATTCGTCTGCACTGCCTGGTGGCCACATCGTATCTTGCCACGACATCGGCACTGAACTCTGAGATATACAGTTCCGTTCCGGCAGCATTGAAAAGAGCGCAATGGGCATGCGGAAGATTCTGACGGGTACTGTCGGGACCACCGAGACCTGTCCTGTAGAGGAAATCATGAGGCTTCAGAGTACCATCGTCTCCGACAGGAAATTCCGTGACATTGCCGGAAGAGTAGTTGGCAGTCATCACGACTTTGCCATTCGTCGAGATATAGCACGGGTCTTTTCCGTCAGTCAGTTCATTGCCAATCAATTGCATCGCACCCATCTTTCTGTCGAGTGACAATGTGGCTGCAGATGCAGTACTGTCTGCGACCTCGCGCACTGCATAGACATACCTCCCGTCAGCAGACAATGTCAGATAAGACGGATTCCTTATCTCTGCCAGACCGACAGCACAGGGGGCCTCCGCAAACCTGTCTTCACCTTTACCCGTGACCAGAACGCCCTTCTCCTGATCAAAAAAGTAACTGTAAACTCCCCTGCTGGCGCAATCATCGGTGTACGTCCCCACAACCATCGTCAGAGACTTGCTGCCGCATCCCACCATCATAAATGAGGTCAATGCTGCCAGGCCGCAAGTCCAAAAATCAAATTTCCTTTCACTCATATTCATCTGTTTCTATTCGTTTACTTGCCCCAGACTTTTTCGGAAATCCTTTTTATCAATTTCAGTTTTTCCCATTGCTCATCCGGAGTCAGTTTTGCGATGTGTTCGGCATCTTCGTGACGCTTAAGTTTCTTGTATGCTTCTATGAATGGATGTGGCTGTGCAAACAGTTTCCCCGTAAGAAACACATTGTCAAGCCGCGCAGTTTCCCCGTTGAAGGCTACATCACCTCCCTTTTCGTGAGCTGTGCCACCCAGTCCCCAGAAAAAATCGAGGTGCCAGAATGTTCTGTTGAATTCGCCGTCTGTGATAAGCGTATATCCCAATTCCTTCTGTTTCTCTACCAGTTGGGCGACACGCTCGTCCCTATTGCCGTCCGAAAGGTCTGCCGGACGAAGGAAACTTCCCACAAAGTCCGCTCTCTGCGGAACTTGAATTCCATTAATGGTCTTTCTCATAATATCTATATTGTTTGTTCGTTGTCTGACACAAATATATCCGGTTTTATCCGATTTGCAAAGTATGTCATGCAATTCATCGTTATCCTACAAGGAACCCTTCAGTATTATTCTTTTCTGATGGCAGCAATGGCCATGCGCAAAGCCCCGTAGGAGATTTTTGAATCGAAATATTCGTAGATCGGTTTCAATGCCTTCTCATCCGGATGTCCTGCGAGGTATGCTTCGATCTTCTCCAAGGTATCCCCATCGATAAAATCATGGACATCGATATCACCTGAAGCCACGTACCGAGCCAGATGTCCCTCTATCGTAACAGGATTCAGCCCGCGCTTTTCAGCAATCTGAGCTATCGTATATCCTTGTTTATAAAGCCAATAAGAATATTCCACAGTCGTAAGTTTATTGCCGTCATCGTCGCGCAGCTCCTCCTTCTTCACCTTTTTCGGCGCATCAGAAACGACATCCTGGCTATCCGCTTCACTTGCTTCGGAAAAGGTCCCGCCATGTTCGAGGTCATCATCATCGAGATGACTCCGGACAATACCGATAATCTCCTCTCCATAAGCATTGACCTTCGCCGGCCCGACTCCCGGCACCTTAAGGAGTTCTGTCAATGTCGTAGGTCGAAGATGGGCAATCCCCGCCAAGGCGGCATTGGAAAAAACCACAAACGCAGGCTTGTCAATTTCGTTTGCCCGCTCGTATCTCCAAGACCTCAGTTCACGTGCAAGGGCCGTATCGGGGATTTTCGCAGGCACTGCCGGTTTTTCCGCATCGGACTTTTCAGTATTCATCCTTTCTGCATTGACCTTTTTGGCATTGACCTTTTCCGCAGAGGCAACAACTTCAGACTCAGGCTTTTTCTCGTATTCGAAATACTCATAACAAGAGGAAAAGGCAAGCTCCTGGACAGGACAATAGATGTAGTTCATATACGCATCCACAGCCTTGTCCTTCATGAAAACAGACGCCGACACCGGCGAACTCAGGACGAGCCCCTCCAAAGTGCGGCAACGGCTGAGCGCCACGTATGCCTGCCCCGGAGAAAAAGCAGCATGCACGTCAATGATAGCCTTGTCGAATGTAAGTCCCTGGCTCTTGTGTACGGTTATGGCCCACGCAGCCTTCAGCGGATATTGCTTAAACCTTCCTATCTGCTTGGATGATATCTCTTTAGTCTCATCATCGAACTGATAGCGGATATTCTGCCACTCCATCGGCTCGACCTCAATCGTCTTCCCCGATTCAGCCAGCCTTACGGCAATGCAGTTCTTGTCAATGCTTCTGATCTCTCCCAGTGTACCGTTTATGAAACGACGCTCCGGGTCATTCTTGATGAACATCACCTGGGCGCCCTTTTTCAATGTCAGACTATTTGCCGTCGGATAAGACTCCTCAGGGAACGTGCCCGTCACGGCGGCCTCGAATGTAAACGGGTGACTGTCAAGCTTTGCCATTTCAGTAGCATTGATATAATCCACCTGCCGGTTGTGCGTCATCAGCCTGATATAGCCGTCTTCCGGCCTAGGCGAAAAGTCCGGAATATAGCGTGTATTGAGGTCGGATATATCCTGATTTGTCAGCGTGCATTCTCTGGCGTGATTCAGGATATTGATGAAATGCCCGTCAGTCTGGCGATAGACGGTCTTAAGTTCTATACAGCTGTATTTCATGCTTTTAAGTGCAGCACTGCTGAAGAAATACAACGTCTTGTAATACTGTCTCAGAAGCTCATCCTCTCCGCCGTGGGCAATCGGAGGAAGCTGCTGCAAATCCCCGATCATGAGAAGCTGAACCCCGCCGAATGGCTTGCTGTTGCGCCGGATACGCCTGAGTTCCACATCAATGTGGTCCATCAGATCTGCCCTTACCATAGACACCTCATCGATTATCAGCAGCTGGAGATTGCGGATAAGTTCGAGTTTCGACTTGTTGATCCTGAAATCAGATTTCGGTTCAATGACGTCCTTGACGAATGGTCCGAGGCCGAACTGGAAGAAAGAATGGATGGTCATCGCCCCGGCATTGACAGCAGCTATTCCGGTAGGTGCCAGCACAATGCATTTCTTTTTCGTATGGCGCACGACATCACGGAGGAACGTGGTCTTACCCGTCCCCGCCTTGCCAGTAAGAAACAGACTCATATCCGTCTTCTCTACAATGAATCTGGCAACATTCAATTCAAAATTTCCACTTTCCATTTTTCAATATCCGACAAGTTATCCGGTTCCAAACAAAGTTAATGGATTTGCTCAAATTCGCAAAGGACTACGCAGCCTAAGCCATGGCTTTCCCTATTTTTGTGCTATCTTTGCCGCCGCATGACACGTCACCTCAAATATAAAAGCGCATTGGCGCTTGTGTTGTTTGCATTCTTTTTTGCATCGACAAATCTCTTCCCCCACGTCCATGAGGGACCGGAGGGACGTATCGTGCACTCACATCCCTGGAGCGGAAAAGCCCACAATCACAGTGACTCCGAGATTCAGCTCCTGCAGATTATCTCAGCGAACATCTATCTGGATAGCGGTCATGTCGAATTCGTCACTGCGGAAAGTCCTGATTTCCTGTTCATTCTTGTAGTGGCCTTACCCGAAGTCGTCCAGACAGTATTCCACCATGTCCTCGGTCTTAGGGCTCCCCCTGTGTCGTTATAGCCAAACTCTTTCAAAACCATTTTGAACAATGAAATGCATATCCTGTTTCAGGCTATGTATATGTTAATTATACACAAACGATACAGAATTAATGAAATCTATACATATTTTGGCCACCCTCATAGTGGCTACACTTGCCGTGTGCTTCAGCGGACAGACAATTGCCCAGAACAAACAATCCGACGCGAGCATCTCAGGTCATATCATTGACGCGAAAACAGGCGAACACCTCCCATATGTCACAGTAATGGTCGGAGGCACACAAATCGGCATACAGACTTCATCTTCAGGACATTATGTCCTCAGAAACCTACCGCTCGGCAAGCACGACATCATAGCGTCTTTCGTGGGATACAAAGACGCGACAATTTCACTCGACATCGAAGCCGGAAAGTCCTACGAAGTGAATTTCAGCCTCGAAGAGGAATCTCTCTCGCTTGACGGAGTCGTAGTGAGCGCCACCAGGAACCGCACATCGAGGAAGATGGCACCAACCCTTGTCAATGTCATTGACAGCCGCATTTTCGCCACCACTTCCTCTCCTACTCTGGCGGAAGGACTCACGTTCCAGCCGGGAGTCAGGATCGAGAACGACTGCCAGAACTGCGGATTCACGCAGGCAAGAATCAACGGGCTCGACGGACATTATTCGCAGATTCTCATTGACTCCAGACCGATTTTTTCCGCCCTTGCGGGCGTGTACGGATTGGAGCAGATACCCGCATCAATGATAGACCGTGTGGAAGTGGTGCGTGGAGGCGGTTCTGCCCTGTTCGGAGCTTCTGCAATCGGAGGAACAATCAATATCATCACAAAAGAAGCCATGAGGTCCAGTGCAGGAATCAGCCACGAACTCACCTCCATCGGCATGAGCGGTGCCTTGGACAACAATACCAGCATGAATGCGTCCATGGTCACAGATAACGGAAGAGGCGGACTGTTCGTATTCGGACAACGACGTTCTAGAGACGGCTATGACGCTGACAACGACGGGTTTACAGAAATCCCTACCCTGAATACCATAACTATCGGCACTAGAGGACATCTCCGGATTAATCCCTTCTCGAAACTTAAATTCGAGTATCATGGCGTCAAGGAATCCAGACGCGGAGGTGACCGTCTGGACAGGCCTGCACATGAGGCACTTATTGCTGAGCAGATCGAACACATAAACAACAGCGGTTCAATCAGTTATGACGGACAGAGCCAGGATGGCAAGCATATCTGGAATACTTATGTTTCCGCACAGCACATCCGCAGAAACAGTTACTACGGAACCGGAATGGACCCGAATGCGTATGGAAAGACGACTGATTTCACGGCAGTCGGCGGAGGTCAGTATTCGTACAGGTTCGATCGTCTGTTTTTCATGCCGGCACAACTCACGGCTGGACTGGAGTACAATTTCGATAATCTTAATGACATCACACTCGGATATGACCATAAAACTGCCCAGAAGATAAATATCATAGGTTCTTACCTCCAGAACGAATGGAAAAACGAACACTGGGGTCTTCTCGGAGGCGTCCGTATAGACAAGCATAACCTCATCCGCAGACCGATATTCTCGCCAAGGGTCAATATCCGCTACAGCCCGTTCCGTGACCTGAGTCTCCGTGCAATCTATGCCAAAGGTTTCCGTGCGCCACAAGCTTTCGATGAAGATTTACATGTCGCAGTTGCCGGAGGAGACCGCATAAGAATCAAGCTTGCTGACAATCTTAAGGAAGAAAAGTCCCACTCGTTCAGCACCTCGGCAGACTGGTATCTCTCCCTGGACAACGTCTCCATAAATCTCATGGCGGAGGGTTTCTTCACCATCCTGAAGGACACCTACTCGCTGAAAAAGACAGGCAACAAGACCGACGACGGAAAGAGCACAATCATGGAGCGGTACAATGGTTCCGGTGCAAAAGTCTATGGATGCACAGTGGAAGGCAAACTGGCAGTTTCCAAGATTTTCAGCCTGCAAGGAGGCCTGACCATACAGCGAAGCCGTTATGATGAGGCTCAGGCATGGAGCGATGACAAGAATGTGGCTCCCGTCAGCAAGATGTTCCGTTCTCCGGACATCTATGGCTACATGGTAACATGCTACTCTCCATTCAAGAATTTCGACATTGACCTGTCCGGAACCTACACCGGGTCAATGCTTACCCAGCATCTTAAGGGAAGCGGAACCGATGTGGATGTAGCTGTCAACACCCCGTCCTTCTGGGATATAAGCTGCAAGATAAGTTATGAATTCAATGTCATGAAATCATGCCGTATCAATCTCCACGCCGGTGTCAAGAACATTTTCAATGCCTATCAGAAAGACTTTGACAAAGGAAAATTGCGTGACTCCGGATACATCTACGGTCCGTCACTTCCACGTTCATTGGTCATCGGAATGGGACTGAGTTTCTAAATCTGCCCACCGGGTAATCAAAAGCCCCGTCAGAAGTAATTTGTGCTTTTGACGGGGCTCATTACGTGTAAGTCTTGTAAAACTATAAATCCTGCACGCAACGGAGTGAATAGCGGCTGTTGTCTCTTGTACTCAGGCCGACACCTATCTGGATGGCATAATCTTTTACGCCATAGCCGCTTGCATTGTCGCCTGAATTGAACAGTGCGTCAGTCCAATAGTAACCGCATTGCCCGACTTCGCGGAACTTTCCGAACCAGCAGCCGCCCGCAGCAGGGAGGAAAATCTGAGGGACGTTCTCAGCATATTTGTTCATTCCGGAATACCAACGCCCGCTGACGCCGTTGTGCGAAGTCCAGGCGGAGCCGTAGTAAAACAATTTCTCCATTTCCTTTGAAGTCGCGGGACGCCATCCGTCAGGACATGCCGTCTCGCGTTCTTTCCAGTTGTAATAGCTTCCTAGCGGGCTGGACGGATCACCGCAATTGTTTACAGCCCATTTGATGCCATTGATGACCTCATATTCCTTGACGGTTTTCTGGACCAATGCAAGTGTCTTGGTTTCAGCATATTCATAAGTGAATGTGATCTCGGCCACCCTATCTTCAGCTGTAGCATTTTCCGGAATTTGCAGTCTGATGCCTCCTTTCTCCTGCTCAAGGATAATCTCAAACCATTCCTGCTCCGTTTCAGCATTGAACTCCTCCCCGTCGATAGGGTTAAGTATTTCACATGGCACAAAAAGTTCCTGAGCTTGACAGTCAACGGATTCCGCAAGTCTCGAAAGAACAATCTCCGGGCGCAGGTAGCCTTGAGTCAATGTATATGTCAATGGTGCCATATCTCCATAGCCGACGGTAATCTCTGCCGTGCGGGATTCTTTTCTGGAATCATTCCGGGAAACGGAAAGAGTAACATAAGACTCTCCCGGTGTTCCGATCTTTATCCAATCAACGTCAGTCGTGACAGAAACCGACGAGCCATTGTCCAGAATTACCTTATATCCGAGTTGAACATCCTGGGCACTGTAATCGACTGTCCCCGACTCTGACAGCAACCAGATAAAACCAGCCGAGTTTTCCTTACTGCAAGACACTGACATAATTGTCAATGTTGCCACTAATTTAACAATTATCCTTTTCATCATTGATTTAATTTATAGAGGTCAAGTAATTTCTGTCCGGCAATTCTCTTAAATCAATGACGAAAATACGTTCCCGGCACATCATTTCCACTATTTTAAATGAAACATAGTGAAAAAGCCGTAAGTTTCCGGCAGATCGGATGCAGAGGGACTCACTCTGCGATACTCCATTCTGTTCTCCTACACATCCGTTTGCAACACGTCACAACTGACAAAACACGTTTGCGGGACGGTGCCACGAACATTCTTGTAACACATTGATAATCAAGCGCCATTCAATTTTAGCGTGGATTACTTGCGTTTTTTTAGCCGATAATCCACACCTCATTCCTTAATACGTTGTAAACCAACATATTACTAAGACATATGTGGCACCGTCCCGACAAGCCACAACTCCGAAGACAATTTCAAACCAAAACACAAAGTTCATTCATGCTACCTATACCAACTATGAAAGCCAGCACCTATGTCAATGCTACTTAGGCATATTCAATTCTCAGCGGTGAATTAACAATACAGATTTGATTTGGACAAGTCGTAAGTTCTGCATATCTTAGCAAAAACTGCAATCGAATTCCTATAGATTGCTTATTTATTAAGAATCGGACCAAACCAACACCAATTGATAATAGTTTATACTATGCGCAAGATATTACTTCTATTTTTGACAGTCATGAGTTTGACATCATGTGCGACAACAGCTCATTTTTATCAGATTGCAACTATAGCCTCCACACAAATTAGGATCTAAGACGAGGGAAAATTCCGTTATAATAATAGTGGCATTGACATTGAGTATAATTTTTGGTCAGAATATGGCAAATTCGGATTCATCGTTACAAACGACACTAATAATGATATTTTCATTGATCTGTCACGCTCATTCTTCATTGTTAATGGGCTGACATTTGATTACTATCAGAACCGCACATACAAATCCGAAATGACTTGCGCACCCAAATCAACGATTGAAACTAAAGAGAAAGAAGGAGTGTGGGTTCCATCTCATACATCCCGTCATTTCTGTGAATTTTCATTACTTGATGCTCCTTATAGAGAATGCGGACTACCACGATACCCTTCCAGGAAAGACAATGCCAGCGTCGACTTTACAAACAACACTACGCCATACGCATTCGAGAATCGCATAATGGTAGTTAATAAAGGACAAGAGAGATATCTCATCAATTCTTTTTATATTCAGGCCATAACTAACATCGCTGAATCAGAAGCAGTTGGACATGAACCATTGCGCGATTGTTCTGGGAATAAGACGGGAGAAACCATTAAAATATTTAAACAGCAGGCAAACAATCGTTTCTATATCAAATATGACAAAGATGGACATAATCCCAGCATTTCAGACGATAAGATAAATAATTCTTACCCAAAGAAAGAGAATATGACATCTCGAAGAAGTTTTAACTTTAGAGACGGCATTTACGGAAAGTAATCCATAAGCGCCATAAGAATATCATTGGTCAAATATCTCCATTATGATTATTATAGCAATTCTCACAATCCTTGTTGTTATACTACGACGTCCTAAAATCAAGGGCAGAATCGGAGAAATCTTTATGGCGCTTTTTCTGAAAAGCCTTCCCAAAGACAGCTATAGAGTCATCAATGATTTACTTCTGACGTGGAATGGTCATAGTACACAGATTGACCACGTGATCATCTCGATTTATGGAATATTCGTAATAGAAACAAAATTCTACAAAGGCTGGATATTAGGAGGCGAGAACAGCGAATTCTGGACTCAGAACATTTATGGGCACAGATACAAATTACGCAATCCAATATACCAGAACCAAGGTCACATAAGGGCATTAAAATCTATTCTTAAGGAGCATGAAAACCTGCAGTTTATATCTATTGTTGCTTTCTCTCGACGCGCGAGGCTTCGCGTTAAAACAGAATCTACCGTAATATACTTTCACCAAGTACCGCGAATTATCAGGCGCGCCAAAATCAGAGTTCTCTCTGAAGAGCAAGTGCAATGTATTTATTCTTTTCTACTAGCCAATAATGCCGAAAAGAGAGAGTCTAGAAAACACCACATATCAAATGTCAAACAGAATGTAATCAGACGCAACATCGCCGTATCAAATGGCTATTGTCCAAGATGCGGAGGGACATTGACACTCCGGGAAGGCAGATATGGCAAGTTCTATGGCTGTTCAAATTATCCACGTTGTAAATATACCACAGATAAGCTATAGGATAATATTATGTCCATCCGCAAAAATAGTTTCAGGAACGATGTAGCTCATCCTCCGCGCGCTCATATTCGTCGAGGGCTGCGGACATCAGTTCACGGCCTTCGGCGGCGATTTCCTCGCCTTTGGCATAATCGGGTATTGCTCCATAGGTGTCGAAGGTCATCTTAACTACGATGTCCGGTTTATAGAGTTGGATGGCCTGGCGCGCTATGGTGTGGTTCATCAGCGAGAAGGTCCTTGTCAATATCGAATAATAGTTGTCGCTTGTCGGTATATTTTCGTCATTGACCTCATCCTCGAGTTGTCTCGTCTTCTTGCCGATTTCGACTATCCCCTTATAGGCTTTCTGCGCTTCATCGCCTATCATCCGGACTCTATCCAGGAGCGACACGCCCTTTTTCAATGCCAAATCGCCAATCGCATCCAATGCATCTGACTTCAGTTCAATGTCTTCGGCGCGGACATCCTCAAGTTCTTTGAGATAACTTGCAATCTTCTCTGAATCAATATGATTCACATCAAATGCCACCAGAATGTCGTGCCCATTGCGCACCGCCCGGCTAAGCGGCATGGTATTGACGACTCCCCCGTCTATCAGCGTATGATAGCCGTACTTGACGGGACGGAAAAGTGACGGAATGGAAATAGAGGCCCTTATGGCGTCGAACAATCTTCCCTTGCTGAACACGACTTCCTCGCCAGTATAGAGGTCCGTTGCCACAGCACGGTAAGGTATCCGCAGGTCCTCGATATTGACCTCCGGAACGACTTTCTTTATCTCATCTATCACCTTTTCTCCCTTCATGAGATAGCTTTTGCTGATCGAGACGTCCAGCAGAGAGAGCAATTTGGCATTGTCTAGGTCAAAGAGCCATTCCTTGAACCCGTCCAGACCGCCTGCCGCGTAAACGCCGCCTACCAGCGAGCCTATCGAGCACCCCGTTACTGAAGTAATATTGTATCCCCTGCTTTCCAATTCTTCAATGGCCCCGATATATGCAAATCCTCTCGGGCCGCCACTTGAAAGCACTAAAGCAACATCCTTGTTCATCTTCACAAAAAGTTAATAATCATTTATACCAATGTACTCTTACACATTATTTCAGGTGTCGGGACGGCGCCACAGGCATCCGTGTAACGCATTGGTAATCAAGCACTATTCTTTTTCAGCGTGGATTACCTGAGATTTTTTAGCTGATAATCCACACCTCATTTTTTAACACACTGTAAGCCAACATGTTACCAAAATTAATGTGGCGCCGTCCCGACACAGGCCGAACGTTCCATTCCAAGGAGTTTAATCTTCCTGTCGATTCCTCCGGCATAACCGGTCATACTGCCGTCTGCGCCAACGACCCTATGGCAAGGTATGATGAGAGAAATGGGATTATGACCGACTGCACTGCCCACGGCTTGGGCTGACATCCTCCGGCACCCTTTCTGTCCGGCAATGCGGGCAGCAATTTCACCATAAGTCATTGTCTTACCGAAAGGAATAGTCAGCAGAATTTCCCAGACAGCCCTCCGGAAAGGCGTCGAATCCAATGCCAATGCCGGTGTAAAACCCGGGTCATGCCCGCTGAAGTAAATGTCAAGCCACTGCCGTGCCTGCACAAAGACAGGAACATCTTTCTCCTCAATCTCATCATCAATGTTACCCGCAAAATACTTCTGCCCATCAAACCAAAGTCCAGTCAAGGCGTCGCCATCACTGGCAAGAGTAATCCCGCCTAGACAAGAATTATATTGCTGAATGTAAATCATGTTTCCGGTCCATCAATAATAATGTATGAAGTCAGCCTTAAGTTATATCAAATATTTCAGATCAACAAGTCAATCAGATTATTTGCGATACGATAAGCCAGAGTGACACGGCAATCATTATTCCTGCAACCACTTTCTGGTATAGCTTCTTGTTCACATTCCTGATGAAACGCATGGCGATAAAGTTCCCGAGCATCATCGCACAACCGATTCCGTAGACACTCAATAAAGCACTGTCACTCCACCGCCGACAACCAACCGAGCCGGACAATAATCCTGCGGCCAAGTCCACCACAATAAGTATCACGTACATCATACTCAAACTGTTGTTTCTGTCTTTATTTCATCATAAAAGTCATACAGGGAGGCTGCTTCATGCAACTTATTCTTCATATAACTTACAGCTTGCTTTGGATAGATGATCTTGACACCTGAGCCGTAACTCATGAACACCGAGTACATTTCAACATTGATCACGACCTCAATCTGAAAGACACAGCTGCCTTCCTCTTCATTCATCTCCAGAAGTATCTGCGACGGATGGACAGGCTTCGTGCTTATATATCGGCTCTGCTCGCGCGTCGCCCGGAACCTTACCTTCCGAGGGGTATTCCTTATATTCTTGCTCACTCCGATTACATTGTCAAAGAAGTGCTCGGAATCGAAATCCGGATTCTCCCGGAAAGGGATGTCGGCAGGTTCAATGCTTACTATTCTGTCAAGAGCGAGATTGAACAGGACAAGATCGGCCGCACGACTGCCGAAAAGGAACCAGCGGTTACGGAATTCCTTCAGAAGATATGGGTACAATATGTATTCCTGGGGCTCTCGCGCAGAAAAAGACTGATACGATATCCGGAGTGTCTGCTTATGGGCAATGTAGTTGTACAATGGATTAAGCAGTTTCAGCCCTTTCAAGTCCGGCACATTGTCAAAATGCATAATGGGCTTGCGGTTGTTCTTTGTAACGGCCAACTTATCTTGGAGACGGCTTACGACATCGCTCATTTCTGAGAATTGGTCAAAATCCTGCAACTGGCGAAGCATGTCGACCGCTTCCTGCATAACCTCATAGTCATTCTGGGACAACGGCATGTCCGTTATGCTGTAATCCGGGTCTGTATACCGGTAATACTTGTGGTCATAAACCTCAATAGGAGCATTGTAGCCCAATTTATCTGAGCGCATCATTTGGATATCAGCCTGAACCGTACGCACAGAGACACCTTTGCTGATGCCCTCCATATCATAGAGGGCATCGCTGCAGGCCTCCACCAGATTCTCAAGCGTCCAGCGTCGGTACCTGTTTCGAAGACAATTGTCAATGGTCTTGTATCGGATCAATGCATTCTTATTTGCCGGCATATCAATGATAGTTTATGTTGCAAATATACGCAAGTTCTACGCAATCAATTTGCGCAGAACAAAAAAACACAATTTTCTACAAAAAATTTTTCACTACGCAGAAAGACTGCGGAGTGCCCATATAACTTTGCACCCGTTGATTCGGACATGTACCGGATCACAGAAAGACTGCGGTAGTTCAGTTGGCAGAACATTAGTTTTTTTTGTGAGGACATTTCCTTTCAAGGACTAATCTCCACATACTCCCTAATCTTGCTCAAAACTAATGACGCAGGTTCGAGCCCTGCCCGCAGTCCTAAAATAATTATCATGAAAAAAACATTGACAAAAGTAGCTCTGCGCTATAGGGCATTGTTTCTCGGCATTGACCGCGAGGACATTGACATAACTTCCGAAGTCACCGTACCGGCTTCTGCATTCGTAGCCCGACTGAAGGAGAACGGCTTCTGCGTGAGCGAGGAACTGCTCCACGCCCTCAACGCGGTCTCTGCAGACACACTCGCAGAGCTCACGGATTGTGTCAATGACGTGATGGGCGTCAATCTTAACTGGGCTTCTCTTGTCAAGGGGTGGGACGTCCCTACAGGGGAATCATGCGCAGACCATATAATTACTTGGATTGCAAATATTTGCGGCGGTAAAAAGTCCGGATACAATGGCACGACACTTCCGTGCGGGCACTTTATTCCTGACGGCACATTTCCTCTGGAGCGCTACAACGGCTGTCCGTTCTGCGGAAGGCCGTTCAAGACTGCCGACTTTGTTTATAAAGGCCAGGGCAGCAAACTAAAAGAGCTCAGACTGTTTACCGAGGATGACATCCGTAACGTCTTCGTTTCGCTCTTGACTTCTTCGACACCGTTGGATGCGACCCAGAAAGATTCCCTCAAGATGCTTCTATACCACTACCCCCTCCCGGCCGACATTGTAATTCCTATGAAGGAAACTTCAATGCTTGTTGTCACGGCTTTGGTCAAGCAGGGAAAAGCAGATGAGGCTTGCGTGCTTCTCAAAACCCCGGTTGACATCCTACGCTATCTCTGGTATGAAAAGACTGGCCACGTTCAGATTATTGAGCCTAAGACCCTTATAGTTCATGCCATGAATATGTATTATCATATGTGGGGACCTCTTGACAAAGGCTTGGATGCTGCAAAAGAAATGACGCAGAATCTGAAGCTCAAATATGACCGCAAAGTTTGTTTTCGTGTCGCCAAATGGCTGAATGCCATACCGATGACGGCAGCACAGGCAGCTGAGAACATGAATCCGAAACGCGGCATGTGGGTACGTATGATCCGTGCTCTCCGTTTAGGTGAGTATTCACGCAAACCGGGCATGGAGCATCTGGCCGAGATTCTTGATGTCTTCTACAAACAGGACTATTCTACCTGGCAAGGCCGTGTGGACAAGGCCCGTTCCGAAAATGATGCAGACAAGACCCTTGCACTGCTCAAGGAACGGCCCGGGACGTTTGCACGTTGCCTGTTCGCCACAATGCTTCGTTTCGGCAGCGACAAGACAGTGGCTGCTTTCGACGAAATCGTCGACAGGCTTCCTGCGCGGCTATTGTTGTCATTAGGCAATGCGGCCGAGACCTATTTTGATAAAAAGGTGCCACGAGTTGCGCGCCCGATCACAGGGGTAACACGCAGGAACAATGCGAACAAGCTGCTCGGCCTGTACAATGACGAGGCCAGGGAAGAGATGGTCAAGAGTGTCAATGAAATCTACAAGTCTTCTATGGAACGCCGTTTCGCTTCCATGAAGACTGAAGCCAAGACCATATACATTGATCCGGCTCTTTATAATATTCCTGTAAGTGTGGGCGACCGCATATCGACTGTTCAAGACGCATCCTGCGCCTTGATGGGGACCCGTTTTCCTGTAGACGGGGAAACTGTACGCTTGTTCCTCCAGTGGGGAAAAGGATTACATGCCCAGCATCTTGACATGGATTTGAGTTGCCGGATAGCACTGCCGGAGGGGAAAACCGATTATTGCTATTTCGGGGATCTTACCTGCCATGGAGCAAAGCACTCCGGAGACATCCTGGAAATTCCGGAAATGGTCGGCACTGCTGAATATATTGACCTTTCCATTCCTGAACTGGAGGCGGAAGGAGCAAAGTATGTGACTTTCACATGCAATGCCTACTCTTGCGGTGCACTCTCCCCTAACCTCGTCGTCGGCTGGATGGATTCAGCATTTCCAATGAAAATCTCTAAAAGAACAGGCGTAGCATACGACCCGTCATGTGTCCGGCACATGGTGCGGATAAGCGAGGCGAACTTGTCCAAGGGATTGGTATTCGGGGTCTTGGATATCGCGAAGCGTGAGATCATCTGGCTTGAGATGCCTTTCACGTCTCAAATTGTCCACTATGCCGACAGCAAATCAATCGAGGCGCTTCTGCGCCGCTTGGAAGAAAAGATTTCAATCGGCGAACTCCTCGAATTGAAGGCCAAAGGACAAAATCTGAAACCTGTAGAGTCTGCAAACGGGGCCGACGAGGCCTATACCTACGACTGGGCATTGAACCCGGCAGAAGTAAGCCGCCTGCTGAGTGCTTGATGCCGCTTGCGGTACCGCTCGGAAACGCTTGCCCTCTCGTGGCGGGACGCGGCCACGGTTAAATTTATAACTCATTGATAATCAGATATCATTTAACCCCAAGCGTGGAATCGCAGCCGTTTTTTGGCCACAATTCCACGCCCCATTTCATAAAACACTGAAACCAACGCATTGCAAAACAAAACGTGGCCGCGTCCAGCCAATTGAAATTTCACTATATTTGCAGAAGCACAAAACTAAAATTACAATGAGTACACCTCCTATTAAAATCAATGATAGCCTTTTCTGCCTTGCCAATGATTGGGAGAAAGGCGAACACCGTTATTCTCTTGAGTTATCCAAGACAGAGAACCCCAAGAACACAATCCTGGTCGTAGGAGTCAATCCTGGTGGAAAAACCGACCCGGAGGAGAACTATATTGGCCGAACCATTCGCCGTGTGTGCGATTTGGTAATTGACAATGGAGAAGGAGACACAAAATATGATAGCGCACTTTTCGTAAACCTCACGCCGAAAATTGCGATAACCCCATCTGGTTTAAAGGATTCCGATAAACTACAAGCCCTCCCAAAAAAGAATATCAAGAAAATCAAAGCCCTTATACAAGAACGAAAAGGCCGCATAAGTAATGTTCTTTTCTGCTTTGGCAATTCATTCAAATACGGCAAGGACAATGGTTTATTTACCAAAGTTATCGATGCCATAAAAGAGGAATTACCTCTACCAGAATCAAAGTATTGGTGTCTGGGGATAAGCAAAAAGGGATATCCGATTCATCCGCTTTCACATATAAAAGACATGAGGCTGACGGAATGTTCAATCAATCAAGATTTTACGTTTTCCCTAAAAGATTAAAGCATTATTCAAGGAGTTAAATCAGAGCCACCATAACTCCATAATGGTCTTTCCATAAGCCAGCCGCTGAAGTTCATAGAACTGCTCGTCGGACTCAATTCCAGTCGGATTGCCGTCGTTTATCCAGTTCTGGTAGGCCAGATCTTCATCCTTGGTTATTCCAATATCCTCGGCATACGCAACATAGGTTGTCAGCTGTCTGTTTTGGTGCTGGTATCTGTACTTGGACAGAATATCAAGCAATTCAATCTTTTGGCCATCCTCAACCCTGTTATAAGGGCTGTCAAGGATGGACTTTGCAAAATCATTGTTCATATTCCGCATTTTTAATCATTTCCAATGCCTTCTCGTGCTTGGCGTTTATGCGTTTTAGCTCTTTGATCTTGGCCGCATCGTTTGATGCGACGGCTGCTTCATAAGACACTTTGCCACGCTGCAGATTGTGGTGGAGGTCATTGAGTTTGACATTAATAGCCAGGCGATTACCTGAGTGTATTATTTTACTGACGTACTCATCATATGAGTCCTCATCTTTCCGATGTGTTAAAATATCCACAGCTTCTACTACTTCATCAAGAAAGCCCTCAGTTTGAAGGTCTTCTATGCTCCAGTCACAGTCTTCAATCAAATCGTGCAGGAATCCGACTGTTTTCTCATTGTCATTTGCCCCCATCAGACCGACAGTGAGGGGATGCAATATGGCAGGATTTCCGTCAATATCCTTTTGACCTCGAAACTCATAGGTGATGATTTCGAGTGCCTCGTCAATCCCGGCCGCAAAGAATTCCCTAAGAAGTTTCTCTGTCCAATGCTTTTCTTCGTTCATTTTCAACAGCTTGAACATCGCATCCATCAATGTGATGACCTTCAGGCGTCTTTTGACCGTTCTCATCGGGATTTGAAATACCGGGATAGGGTCAAGAGGTGACTCCAGATTCAGTTTTTCGAACCAGACGGGAGTCATCGGATCTGACTCCGTAAAATAGACAAACATATCCCCCATCACCACTCCGAGAGGTGCATGACGCCCTTCATCATCCAACGCCTCGCCAGCCAAGGCTCGGACTTGTATCTTTTCATAATTCACATCCGAGTATAAGACATCAAGCATTTCGCTTTGATAACCGTCCTTAGTAACCTTCAAATAATAACCTGCATCATCTTAAGGAATCTTTTCGGTCTATATCTCTTTTCTCATCAGTCATGTGCCACCGGCACACTCCTTCTTCGAAAATAGATCTATCCTCGAAAATTTTCTCTTAATCTGAGGCAACTTATTTTTTTCATGTTACTTAGTATATTCTTGAAGGAAATTCTCATCGGCACCATCCATAACATAGTCCTGAAAACTGGCATTTGAATCCGAATCTTCTTGGAATCCAAGTATTTTCATTTCATCGAAAGTATTCTCATTATAAGTTCCCATCAATACAATGTACTTTGGATGGCGGTCGCTGGACTTCTCGTAGAAATCCGCAATTAAATCGTAAAGCATACGCTTAGTCGTTTTGTTACCTGTGCGGTCACAAAACCCATCTTGCTGCCTCGCGCGCTGGCAGCCCGTAAGGTTTGTTCCCGCTGCCCGGTATGTTAATAAAAGGAAATTAATCGAAGAGGAGAACCCTCTTTCATCTTTTGCGAATATAGCAAACTTTTATCAAAGTACAAATTTTTTTTGCAGTCAGTATCCTATAATCTCCATCGAATTCATCAGTCTGCCTCAGTCAAACTGACTGAAAAACGAAGAGACATATGCAACGGCCAGACTCGACCGATGCAAGTTCGGTGAAAGAAAGACCAAATGCCACAAGTGCAATGTCCATTGCTACCGTCCAGACATGAGGGAAAAGATACGCGAAGTCATGAGGTTCAGCGGACCTCGGATGATATTCCACCACCCTATGGAAGCGTTGCGCTATATACTGACAAAATAACAACGTCATATCATCAGCATAATTCGCCCTTCGGCCTTAACGAATATGTCCGGATAGTGCATCACTACCGCATAAACCTGGGCTGAAGTCACAGGCTGTCCATCCTTCCGGACATGAAGTCGTCTCTTATTTATGATTTCTGCAATCTGTTCCGTCCGCAAACCACCGTTCCGTTCTGCTAGCACATACAATATAGCCTCTTCGATCTTCATATTATTAATCCTCTTTAGGCTTTATATCAAACTGACGAGCCATTGTCCATGATTACCTTATATCCGAGTTGAACATCCTGGGCACTGTAATCGACTGTCCCCGACTCTGACAGCAACCAGATAAAACCAGCCGAGTTTTCCTTACTGCAAGACACTGACATAATTGTCAATGTTGCCACTAATTTAACAATTATCCGTTTGCAACACGTCACGACGGACAAAACACGTTTGCGGGACGATGCCACAGGCATCCGTGTAACACATTGGTAATCAAGTACCATTCTTTTTTAGCGTGGATTACCTGAGATTTTTTAGCCGATAATCCACACCTCATTTTTTAACACACTGTAAACCAACATGTTACCAGAATTGATGTGGCACCGTCCCGACACAGGCCAAGCGTTCTATTCCGAGCAGTTTTACCTTCCTGTCGATTCCGCCAGCATAACCGGTCATACTGCCGTAAGCGCCAACTACCCTATGGCAAGGTATGATGTGAGAAATGGTTTATGACCGACTGCACTGCCCATCAAACCACAGTCCAGTCAATGCGTCTCCATCACTGGCAAGAGTAATCCCTCCTAGACAAGAATTATAGTGCTGAATGTAAATCATGTTCCGGTCCATCAATAATTGTCAGCTATAAATCTAACTCTTTTTTTTGAACTCTGATGGAGTGCAGCCGAACTCTTCCTTGAATATCTGACGGAAATAGGAGAACGAACTAATTCCGATATTCCATGCTGTCTCAGAGACATTGAACTCCCCGGAGGAGAGCATCTCGGCAGCTTTGCGGAGCTTGATTTTACGGACATAATCATTGGCAGAAACTCCTGTAAGGCTCTTCAGTTTGCGGTAAAGCGAAGAAACGCTGACGTTCATGTATGACGCCATATTATTGATATCCAGCGTTTCTGACGACATATTATCCTCGATATAGGAAGACAGTTTACTCAAGAACTTGTTGTCAAGAGGTGAGAATCCTGAATTCTCTTCGACTTTTGGAGCGGAAAAATTGTTGAGCCGCTTAAGATACTGATGGGCAATCTGGGCACGGGAAAATATAAGATTGGCTACACGAGCCTTTATGAGTTCGCTCGTAAAAGGCTTGGTGATATATGAGTCGGCTCCCACTTTATAGCCTTCGCTCTTGTCGGAAAGAGTATCCTTGGCGGTCAGGAGCACCACAGGGATATGGCTTAGATTTATGTTTCCCTTAATCTTGCGGCACATTTCCAGGCCATCCATCTTAGGCATCATGATGTCACTTATGATGATGTCGGGAACCGAGTTCATAGCGACTGACATTCCCTCCTCACCATTTGAGGCTGTGAGCACTTCGTATTCATCTGACAGAATGGATGAAAGGTAATCCCGTATATCCGCATTGTCCTCGACGACGAGAATTCTCTGCAATGATGATGTAGCCGTATCAGTACTCACATGAATGTCAGAGGTATGCTCTTCTGAAGACATGGGAAGCAGCACAGTAAAACAACTGCCCTCGCCGCGGACACTCTCAACGCTGATTGTTCCTCCATGCTGTTTCACGAATTTCCGGACAATGGCCAGACCGATTCCTGAACCGTTGATATTCTCCCTGCCCGGAACCCGGTAATAGCGGTTGAAGATCTTGTCAATCTGGTCTGAAGCTATTCCCTCTCCGGTGTCCGAAACACTGATTACGGCAAATTCCTTCTCGTTTTCGGTTTTCGTATGAAGGCTCAATGTCACTTGCCCTCGCTTCGTATATTTGAAAGCATTGGACAACAGATTATTGAGTACGGATGTTATTATCTCCCTGTCGAAATCCATAAAGACACCATTGTCGATATCCAGAATCATTTCAAGGTTCTTGTTCGTGTTGGACTCCGAGAACACTCTGCCGATATTGGACATATAAGCACCCAAATTGCCCCTCGTCGGGTTAAAACGGATGCTGTCAGTCTCAGCCATCCTGAAATTCAACAATTTATTGATAAGTTCCATCAAATTCCCGGCATTCTTGTAGATAAGCGACAACTTGTGCTTTGCACCAGGGGCAAGACTCTTATCGGACATCATGTCTTCAGCCGGGCCTATAATCAGGGACAGCGGAGTCTTTAGTTCATGTGTAACATTGGTATAGAATCTCAGTTTTTCCTCGTTTACTTCACGAACCTGTTCTATTGCTGCCTTATCCATACGACGGATGATTATTGCACGAGCTATCAGGAAACACAATACGCAGAAAATCAATGCATAGAGCATCAGTGCTGCAGTCGAAAACCAAATTGGAGGAGAAATCCTGACATTGACAATTGACTCTTTCCCGAATCTGTCGTTCCAAGAATATTTGCCACGTACGCGAAGCGTATATTCACCTGGGGCCAGTTGGAGAAAAGACAATGAATGACCGGACGCACGATGCCAATTCTTGTCCATCTGGTCAATCTTGTAAAAGTATTGAAGATTGTCCGCCTTGGAAAAATCATCAGCGCTGAAATTGACTGTAATATTGTTCTGCTGCCACTTCAGGGTCACCTGTTTGGAAAAAGGCATCAGAATGGTGTTCTGCTTGACCTCAGAAGGATTACTGCTGTCCTTGACAACTATCGAAGAAAGATGGACATCGGACTCTCCGTCGAAATCGATGGAAGACCTGTCCAGAAATATGATTCCGTCAGATGAGCCGAAAGCCATCAGACCATCACTGCGGATAGATACTGCCCCAAAGGAGAAACAGCCATGCATAAAACTCAGATCTCCGGAAAAGTCCACAGCCTCTCCGTCTCTCAGAAAGCCTATGGATTTGGCCGTAGAAAACCATATAGTACCTGACTTATCCTCGATTACAGACATTATCGCTTCCGAACTCAAAGAACTGTTGTCGGCATACTGTTTCTCGTATGAGAAAGTATCAGGATCAGGAAAGCAGATAAGCCCATTGTCAGTACCGACCCAAACACGGCCCCGACTATCTTGAAAAATGTCATTGACAGAACTTGATATGAACCCATTTCCTTTATTGAACCGGGCCACAAGATTCAGGTCAGAGTCAAATACATAGAGCCCGGCGCGATAAGAGCCGACCCACAATCTTCCACGATTGTCAATGCAAATTGATTTGAGATAACGGTCATCCAACTTGTCTCCCGTATAAAGCCTCCTATCTGCTTTGAAGGTTTTCTTGTCTATACTCCAAAGCCCAGACACTCCAGATGCAGCCCATATGACATCTTTTGATTCGCAGAAGTCTCTCACCTCTCCTATCGACATGGTTGCCCTTACTTTAAGAGTACTGTCCACGACGACCGCACCATTATTGAACGTACCCACCCAATATAGTCCTGACTTGTCCTTGAAGATCGATATGATGTTCTTGTCAGGAATACCGGCAACTTCCCGTTTCACAAGATTAGTCTTCGAATCCAGAAGACAGAGTCCACCCCCATCTGTACCTGACATCAAGAGTCCGCCATCAGAAAAATCAAGTCCCCTGACCAGTTTTTCCTTGAAATCTTCCGGATGACGCACAGTAAAAATACCCGTATGATTCAATGACTTATAGTACAGTCCCTTTCCGGCCGAGCCAAGGTAAACATTTCCGTATCTGTCTTCCGCCATCGAGCGTATTCCGATATCACTCATTCTTTCCGGCATAATCACCTGATGGAATCGTTTGTCTCCTCCAGCCAACGCGTCAAGGTCCATGGCCCAGAGTCCTCTGGTGTCTGGGGATGCCAGTATCCTGTCGTCAGATGTACGCATTATAGAGAAAATTATCCCGTTCGGCAATCCGGAAGATTTCAAATCAAAAACCGTAAAATCCTTGGTGACAGGACGGAATAAAGCCAGACCGCGACCGGTCCCGAGCCATACGTTGTTATCCTTATCAATGACGATACATCCTACCCCATTGTCCGGCAGGCATCCTGGCTTCCCGGTGCGGATATATTGCTCTGCCGTCATAGAAACAGGATTGATTACCATGAAGCCTTCCGCAAAATATCCTGCATATATTTTTCCATCTGGTGCAAGTTCGATACAACACACATTGCCCTCGGCCATCCCCACGACGTTCTTGGGACAAAATGCGGTAAATGTTCCGGTTTCCACATTATACTTTCCTACTCCTTCAGTATAAGTACCGAACCATACATTTCCTGCATCATCCTGACGCAAACACGTAATCTCATCAGAAAGAGGAGAATTAGGATTGACCTTGTCATGCCGGAAAAACACAGAGTTTCCTGTGCGCAGGTCATAAAAACCGAGACCATCCCGCTTGGTGGCAAACCAAACTCTATCATAGAACTTGTCGGCAAGTACCGCATTAAGTTCATTCCCCGAGACGGCTCCAGTCCCCCTCATGTATTTGGAAATAACAGTGCCGTCAAAACTGGCCATTCCGTTTTCCGTACCTATCCACAGACGACCATATTTGTCAAAGTCCATCGAAAGAATATAGTCGCTCGGAAGTTCATCCCTGAAAGAAGTCCATGAAGTGGAGAAATAACTGGAAACCTCTCTGGCGTCAAGCGGCAGAAAGGCGCAAATCAGGAACATGGCGACGGCACCTGACAGAGTTGTAATTCGACGCAACATACTGAGAAACTTTTTCGTTTCAAAGATAGAAAAACTTTGACAATGAGAGACTGGCGATTTTCAGGCATACCGTCGTTATTCGTTCAAAAAGCGCTCTGAATATGTCAAAAGCAAGCTATCGACGTTTTTGAACAGAATACGACTATTTTTGTATATATAAAACGTTAATATAGCAGTCGAAGGCCGTAAACCAGCGACCCGATAATTTACAAATAACATTAAAACAGCCGCAAAATGAAAAATCAGATCAGATTGTTATTAGTAGCTATGCTGATGACAGGCATCTGCAGAGCACCTGCAAACGCGGAAATTCCAACTTATGCAGAAACACAACAAAACGCGCACACTGTCAAGGGTATAGTCAAGGATGCCCTTGGACCTATGGCCGGAGTCAATGTCCTTATAAAAGGGACAGCCACAGGTATGATTACCAACCAGGACGGATCATATAATCTTTCAAATGTGCCTGTCGGAGCAACCCTGGAGTTCTCCTTCATCGGATATAAGACAGTAGAAGTAACTGTCGGGACAGACGAAACCATCAACGTCACACTTCAGGAAGACCAGAATCTGCTGGACGAACTCGTCGTGGTAGGTTACGGTACCGTAAAGAAGAGCGACTTGACAGGTTCAGTTTCTTCTGTCAGTGCAGAAGCATTGGAAAAAGCATCCACAGGTGATGCGATCCAGGCTCTCCAGGGCCGCGCAGCCGGTGTTCAGATCGTAACGGCGGGCGGTTCCCCTGATGCTGTGGCAGAAATCAAAATCCGTGGAACCGGTTCACCTAACGGATCAAGCCCGCTATACGTAGTAGATGGATTTCCTCTGTCAGACATCAAATACCTTAGCCCTAATGACATCGCGTCCATCGAAATTCTCAAGGACGCATCAGCTTGTGCCATCTATGGCTCACGCGGCGCCAATGGTGTCGTCATGATTACCACAAAGAAGGCAAAGGCAGGAGCATTGAAAATCAATGTTAAAAGTGAGTTCGGAGTTGAAGCGACACCTAAGAGACCTGAGATGTTGAGTTCATCCGAATACGCGGAATTCACGAATTATGTAAGGGGCAATTCAGGACTGCCTGCCAAGTATGACGACCCGTCATCGATTGCAACCAATACGAACTGGTTCAAAGAGGTCATGCGTACCGGCATATATCAGAATCACAGTATAACATTGTCAGGAGGCTCGGACAAATTGTCTACTGTCTTTACCACAAATATGTTCAATCGTCAGGGAACGGTAAAATCCACTTCTTTCGACCGTCTGAACTTCTCTCAGAAGACACAGTACAAGCCTTTCAAGATTCTGACATTGCAGGCTTCCTTCACCGGGTCATTCATGAAAACGAATTCACTCGGTGCCAATGGTTCCAACAATAAGACAATTTTCCTTTCTTCTCTCATTGCTCCGCCTGATGTACCCGTATGGAATGACGTAACCGACTATTACAGCGGTATTACTGCATTCCGCCTGGCAAACCCGGCTGGAGTAATCGCAAGAAACAACTCCAAGAGCAATCTCAATTTCCTGATGATGAACCTCAATGCTGACTTGAAGATTGCCAAAGACCTCATGTTCACATCCCGCTTCGGATATAATTACAGGACCATACTCAGTTCCAATTTCACACCTATCTACACTGAGACGTCCAATATCGCCAGCGGAAATACTGAAGTGTACCGCAGTACGACATTCAGCAAAGACTGGACATGGGAGAACATGCTGACCTACACCAAGAAAATCGGCGCACACGACATTTCTGTAATGGCGGCCATGTCCGCAAGGGACTATTATAGGGAGTGGTATGCAGGCAACAAGAAAAATCTTCCTAGCGAAGCTGAACAGTTCCGCTACTTCGATGCCGCATCAGATACAAGTCCGTCACTTACCGGAGGTGCTGAAGCACAGGGAATGCTCTCATACCTGGGAAGAATCAACTACAATCTTCTCGACCGATACCTCTTTACCGCATCCTTCCGTGCTGACGGCTCATCCCGATTCGTCGGTTCCAAGAAATGGGGTTATTTCCCTTCAGGAGCTTTCGCTTGGAAGATTTCTGAAGAACCTTTCTTCAAGAACATGGGGGCCAAATGGTTCAACATGGCCAAACTCCGACTCGGCTGGGGTCAGATAGGTAACGAGCGTATCTCTTCATATTATCCGTATCAGACTTCAATCTCCCAGAACCAGTACTATGTACTTGGTGACAAGGAAAGAATCAACGGTGTATTGCTGAGCACCCTTGGAAACAAAGACATCCAGTGGGAAACATCAGAGCAGTACAATGCCGGACTCGATCTTGGTTTCCTGACCAACAGACTTACAGCATCATTCGATATCTATCTCCGCAAGACCGACAATATCCTTCTCAACGAGACTGTTCCGCGCGTTGCCGGAACAAGTTCAATTATCAGGAATGTCGGAGGAATGCAGAACAAAGGACTTGAAATAGCATTGGGATGGAAAGACGATATCGGTGACTTCTCTTATAGCATTGATGCCAACGCATCCTTCGTCAAGAACTCCGTAACCAATCTCGGAACTTCAGGTATTCTTCAGTCCAACGGAATCACATACGATTACGCATTGATAGATTTCCAGGGCCAGTTTGACAATATCATACGTTCTACCGTAGGTAACCCGTACGGACGGTTCTACGGTTACAAGATGCTTGGAATCTTCCAGAACCAGCAGGAAATCGACAATTACAAAAGTCCGGACGGAACTGTCATCATGCCAAGTGCAAAACCAGGAGACACCATATTTGCTGACACCAACAACGATGGAATAATCAGCAGTGACGATATGACGGTCATCGGAGATCCGAACCCGAAGATGGTTTACGGTCTGTCATTCAATGCCAGCTGGAAAGGATTCGACCTTTCCCTTCTCTTCCAGGGAACTTATGGCAACGACATTTTCAATGCTTCCAAGTTCTACTTCGAGAAGTTCGACGGAAGACAGAATGTCCTCAAGTCAGCATACAAATCAGGATGGAGCAAAGAAGGCTCGACCAATTCCCGCCCTATTTCGCTCGCATATGATTCAGACGATGCCAGAAATAGCCAGAACTGGTGGCAATCCACAATGTATGTAGAGAACGGTTCTTACTTCAGACTCAAGAATCTCCAACTCGGATACACATTCAATTTCAAAGCGAAAAGAAATCCGTCATTAAGGTTATATCTGTCAGCCCAGAACCTTCTGACATTGACAAAATATTCCGGTTTCGATCCTGAAATTTCAGACAACGGAGTGGATGCAGGCCAATATCCGCAGCCTCGCACTTTTGTCATCGGTGTCAATATCAACCTTTAATAACTAGAGCTTTATGAGAATACATAAAATAATGATGGCAACATTGAGCCTTGCCCTTTGTTGTTCCTGCAGCGACCTTTTGGAAAAAAAGCCTCTTGTCAATCTCGCAGTAGAGAATTACTATACTACGGAAGGTGAGGCGAAGACAGCCCTCATGGGTATATATCACGTCTTCATGACTGAGAACTTCGGTCTCTACCACTATCTTCATCTCGGAGACAATCTGTCAGACGACTCTCAGCTCGGCAACTCCCGCTCAGATGGTGTAGCATGGGCAGGAAATGCAAAATCATTGATCCAGTTCAATATTTTGCCGACGAATTCATACTCAGGCAACAACACTTGGAACCAGGATTTCCAAGTCGTGACAAATGCAAATTACCTGATCGAAAGTGTAACCAGGAACAACATCCATAACGCCGACAAGTATATTGCTGAAGCAAAGTTCCTCAGAAGTTACGTTTACTTCGACATGGCGCGTCAGTTCGGAGGTCTTCCTCTGGTAGATCACGTACTCACATACGAAGAATATTACAAGCCTCGTGCAACTGAGGATGAGACATGGAAATTCATCGAGCAAGGCTTCAGGGATGCAGCTGAAGGACTCCCTGAAACTTGGGATGCGGCCAATATCGGAAGGGCAACCAAAGGAGCCGCTCTTGCAATGCTCGCCAGAACATACGTATATCATGCCAGCCACAGCAAAAAGCAAGAGGATTGGCAGAAGGCCTACGACACCATAAAGGAACTTGAGAAAGGCAACTGGTTCAGTCTGGAACCCCGTTATGAGGATATTTTCGACATGGAGCACCAGAACGGACGTGAGATCATATTCTCCATACAGTTCAGGACTTCCCATACAGGCTGGGGAGACTCAAATGACGGCAACATGATGAGTTTCTACGGACACGATGCAGGAATCAAACTCGCCGACTTGAACAAATCCACGACAACTTTGACTCCTGACCAGTATGAGTTCGTATGCAAAAAGCTGTTGGAAGAATTCCCATCCAATGTCAATGAAGACGGTACACCGAAGCCATATCTGAAGAAATGGACAGGATGGTCACTCCACTGCCCTACCCTTGACCTCGTGAACGCCTTCGAGCCTGGTGATCCCCGTCTGAAGGCCACAGTGATTGCCCCTAACGAATTTTACGACGGACACACCCATTTCAATCTCTCAAGCGACAGCGGCTATCAGTCAAAGAAGGAATATGTACCTTTCTCATACCGCACTGAAGAAAGCAACGAGGATGACCTTCCGAGAAACATGATCATTCTCAGATATGCCAACATCTTGCTCTATATGGCCGAGACATGCTGCCAGCTTGACAAGACAGGAGAAGCTCTTGACTATCTCGAAGAAGTCCGCGGCAGGGCAAGACGCAGCGGTGACGACCCTTCCGCACTGCCTAAGGTCACGACAACAAACAAAGAAGAACTACTTGAAGCCATCTACCATGAAAGAAGAGTCGAATTGGCGATGGAATATGACCGCTACTGGGATTTGGCCCGCACCGGAAGAGCAGGAAAAGTAATGAAGGCATACTATCAGAAGTACGGAAATGACAATACACATCAGTACAAAGGCAAGAACTTCATTGAAGGGACTCACGAGCACATGCCTATACCGCAGGCTGCAATCACAGCATCTTACTATCAGGGTGTCCAGACACTCGAGCAGAACAAAGGCTATTAAGTTCTATAAACTAATAATTCAAACACAAAAATGATCAACAACAGAATCTTACTCAGCACGTTCCTGATGCTCTCATCTGCATTTGCCCTCAATGCCCAGGGTCAGGTGACAGCGAAGGAGACCAAGGAGACCATACCTACTTACCTGGTAGGAAATCCGGATTTATATCCATATTTCTTCAACGGAAGAACTTACCAGGGAGCCGCAGGTCACGTATATCCATATGCTCTGTATGACAATCTCACAGATGAGAGAGTCGACAGGGACTACAAGTACCTCACCCTCGAGAACGAATACACAAAAATCGGTGTGCTTCCGGAAATCGGAGGCAGGATTTTCCAGGCTGAAGACAAACAGACAGGCTACAATTTCTTCTACCGCCAGCATGTCATCAAGCCGGCACTCATCGGAATGATCGGTTCATGGATTTCCGGTGGCGTAGAGTGGAACATTCCTCACCACCACCGTGCATCTTCCACCCTCAACGCAGGATATGAAATCACTGAGAATGAGGATGGAAGCAAGACTATCTGGATAGGAGAAACCGAGCTTCGCCAGAGGCTCAAATGGACTATAGGCCTTACAATGTTCCCCGGCAAATCCTATGTCGAGGCGACATTCAAGATGCAGAACCGTACCCCTATCATGCAGAGTTTCCTCTATTGGGCCAATGTTTCCGTGCACTGCGATGAGAACTATCAAGTCCAGTTTCCTCCTCAGACAATCTATGGTACCGCCCACAGCAAGGTGCAGTACACCGACTGGCCATACAACACCATTTGGGGAAACAGTGAACCGACAGACAACAGTTGGTGGAAGAATTTCAAAGACGCGAATTCTACTTTCGCAGTCAATTATACCCAGGACTATCTGGTCGGCTACGATTTCGGAAAGAATGCCGGCACGGCACACTGGGCCAACCACCATCTCGTACCGGGAAAGAAGTTTTTCCTGTGGGGTACCAACAGCGTCTGGAATGAGATGCTGACGGAAAAGGATGGAGCCTACCTCGAACTCATGGTCGGAACATTTTCTGACAATCAGCCAGACTACAGCTGGATAGGACCTAATGAAGTCAGAGTCACAAAACAGTATTGGTATCCTATCAAAGGTATCGGCGGAGCCAAGAACGTCAATTTGGAAGGAGCCGTAAACATAGAGCGCACATCACCTGACAACTTCATGGTAGGATTCAACTCTACGGCACTTTACAAGCAGGCCAAGGTAATCATCAAAGCCGCCGGCGACGTAATTTCTGAAGAAACTGTTGACATTGACCCTGACACTCCTTATATCAAGAACATCAAGGTGTCTTCAACGCTGAAAGACAGCGAGTTTTTCGCCGGTCTCTACGACAGCAACGGTGTCGAACTCGTAAGTTGGTCTCCTGCAGAGAAAGAGGAATACACCAAGCCGCATCCTGCAGACCGTCCGAAGCAGCCGTCAGAGTACAATTCTGTCGAAGAACTCCTCCTCGCGGGACAGAGACTGGAGGAATTCCACAATGCACGCCTCGACCCTCTCCCTTACTACGAAGAGGCTCTGCGCCGCGATTCTCTCGATTCACGTGTCAATGTCAATCTCGGAATCTACTATGCCAAAAGAGCAGAATGGACAGTTGCAGAGAAATACCTTTCCCGCGCATTTAAGAGACTTACGGGATTGCACTACATGCCGGAAATCGCCAAAACCGGAGTTATCTACCACACGAACCCGAAGGATGGTGAGATGTTCTACTACTCCGGAGTAGTTGCACGCGCACTCGGAAAGATATCCGAAGCCGAAAGCTACTTCTGGAAGTCAACCTGGTATCCTGGTTTCCAGTCTGCGTCCTATCTTTACCTCGCAGAAATGTATTGGAAACAGGGCAAGGTCAAAGATGCCCTGGAAGCTATCGATGAATCCATTGCATTGAGCGGAAAGAGCACTCAGAGCAAATTCATCAAAGCACATTTCCTGAGCACACAGGGCAAGAAGGCTGAAGCTGTCGCCTTGCTGGACGAGAACATAGCTTCCGACCCTATAGACTTCCTCAGCATCATTGAAAAAGCCCGTATTCAGGACAATAAGGATCTTGCCAAGCACGCCATCACGCACATGGGCATTCCTCTCCAGGAAATTATTGAAGTGACAACCTTCTATAATGCCATAGGTGCATGGGACGATGCTGTAGCAATACTTGACTTCGCAATGGAGAACGGAACTCCATACTCATCAACTCCTATGCAGAAGAATGCTGTCGAGCCTTTCACGGCTTCTCCACTCCTGAACTATATGGCAGGATGGTACAGTTCACAGGCCGGTCACGAAGACAAAGCTCTGGACTATTACCGCAAGGCTGCCGAGATGTCTCCAGACTACTGCTTCACCTTCCGCGTCGAAGAATTGGAAATGCTCAGGGATGTTTTGGAAAAGAATCCAACTGACTGGAAGGCATACTATTATCTCGGCAATCTCCTGTACTACTATGACCGTAAAGATGAGGCTATCGCAGCATGGAGGTCTTCTACCGAGCTAAACAGCAACTTCGGAATGACATTCCGCAACCTCGGACACTCCGCATACAAGTACCTGAAAGACAAAAATCTGGCTGACAAGTATTACAATATGGCCATCAATACGGACAGTTCCAACCCTATCTTCTTCCAGGAAATGGAAGATGTGGAGGCTGCCCTCAATGTACCATCAGAAAAGAGACTTGCCCGTATGGAGAAATACCGCAAGACCGTCGAGAAATCTGATGACGCCACATCACGTTTCGTCTATCTTCTGATCGACAACGGCAAGTACCGCGATGCTCTCGACATCTTGGAGAACAGACACTTCCGCGTATGGGAAGGCGGCTCGACAGTATATACGCAGTTCGTGGATGCCAACCTTCTCTACGGTCTTTCCCAGCTGGCAAAACACCGCAACAGCAAAGCACTTGAGAGTTTCCTGGCAGCCGGCACATTCCCTCGCAATCTGGAGACAAATGAACTCTCCAACGGACCTCTCGTGGCAAAAGTAGCATATCATCAGGGACTTGCATACAAGGCTCTCGGACAGAAAGACAAAGCACGCGAATCTTTCGAGAAATGCATTCTCACAGCCGGTTCCAGAAGAGGTGAATACATCGATGAAAGATATTATTTCGTCGCAATGTCCCAGAAGGAACTCGGTCAGGAGACTGAAGCAAAAGCCACACTGAAGAAGATCCAGGACTACATCGATAGCCAGAACACATCTGCTACCACAGTAGTGGACATTTACTCAAAGTTCGGCGAAGATGGATCAAGCAACGTCATCAAAGCACGCAACCTCTACCTCCAGGGACTCGTACACCTCGCCTCTGGAGACAGACAAAAGGCTCATCAATGCTTCTGTGAGTCACTTGACCTGAACCAGGCCAGCGTCTGGACCAAATACTTCAGGGACAACACAAAATAATGTCAATGTCAAACAACGCATAAAGTTTACAAGATGAACAAAATAATCACGATGTCATTGGCAGCCATGCTGGCAACCTTGTCAATTTCCGCTCAGGAAAAAACGTATTTCGTATCCCCAGATGGAAACGATGGTTCAGACGGCCTCTCGGTAGAGAGTGCATGGAAAACCATCAACAAGGTCAACAACGTGGTCTTCCAGCCGGGAGACAAGATTCTCTTTGAATCAGGAGCAATCTTCAAGGGGCAACTCAAGCCCCTTGGCTCCGGCTCGGAGGGCAAGCCGATAACCATATCATCATTCGGAGGCGAGAAACGCCCGGTGATTGACTTCGGGGAAGCCGAAGGTGCCGGCATCCTGCTCGAAAACATCTCGTACTGGGAAGTCAAAGGCATGGAAATCACGTCGAAGTCTCCTTTCAAGATAGGAGTCGGACGACAGGGCATATCAGTAACCGCATCCGGCGCTGACCACAATCTCAAACATTTTGTCATAAAGGACAACTATATCCACGACATTTGGGGGCAGATGGGCGGACGAGGAGAGAATGTCGGCTACTACAGTTCCGCCATTCTTGTCAGGATTCTGCGTAACCGCGAGTCATTCCGTGACCCGTCATATAAACCGTCAACAATCAACGAAGTGCGCATCGAGGGCAACAAGATAGAGCGCGTCGACAAGTGCGGCATCGTATGTTGGGGAGCCCGTGACAATGTCGTAGTCCGCAAAAACTATATGGACAACATAGGAGGCGACGGCATATTCGTCAACGGACCTTATCGCGGCATCATCGAATACAATGTCATCCGCCGCAGTTGCATGAGGGCCGGGGCACCGGACCTTCCGGGCGATGACGGATGGTGGCCGCATGTCGCGGCCTGCTGGATTCAGGATACGGAAGAAACCATCATGCAGTTCAATGAAGTTTATGACACGGGCCGCAACATCTACAATGGTGACGGATTCGCATACGACTTCGACTTCAACTGCAAGAGATGCATCGCACAGTACAACTACAGCAAAGAGAACAACGGTTTCCTTCTGCTGATGTACAACATCTTCGAGAATGTGGCACGCTACAACATCTCAGAGAACGACAAGACCCACCTCGTACAGATGCAAGGCAGCCTCAAGGATGACAACAACATATTGTACAACAACGTGTTCTATGTCGATCACGGTCTTCTCGATTTGGATTTCTTCAGAGGCAACGAAAAGGAAACCGCAAAGGACATCAATGATCTTGGAGCACATTTCCACAACAATATCTTCTACGCCACCGGACAAGGACAGTTCCGCACCGCGTATTCTACCGGCGAGACATGGAAGAGAGAGTTCGATGATACCCTCAGACCGGACCTTCCGTCAGGAAGCATATTCATGAGCAACTGCTACTTCGGCCCATGGAAGAGCGGCATCCCTGATGATCCTAAAGCACTTGTAGCAGATCCTAAGTTCATTGCCCCGGGAACCGGTGGTGACGGACTATGCTCCCTCGCCGGATACAGGCTCCGCCCGGACTCTCCTTGTATCGGAGCAGGAACATATATTCCTGACAACGGACGACGCGACTTCTTCGGACAGCCTGTAACTGACGGCAAGACAGACATCGGAGCCTTCGAATATTTGGGAAGCATTCCTGAATCAGACCCGGAAAAAGAAGCCGCACTTGACAAGGCTGCACGTGAAGCTTCATCTGTAGCATGGGCCAGATGGAGTTTCCCTAAAGTCGTAGCGACCAACGGTCCATCCAGATTTACCATACGTCTCCGGGAGCCGATCACGGACGACATAAAAGGACAAATCAGCTGGACAAATCCAGACAACGGAAAAACATACAAACTGGACATTTCCAAACTGAAAGACCGCAGGACAATTGCAATCCCTGTCAATGCCAATGTCTCCGTCCCTGACGGAACAAAGGTCAAGGTATCGCTCACCAACGGCTCATTCAGTGAAGAATTAGAGATTCCAGTCAAGGAAGTTGAACTAAGGAACAGATGGCAATGAAAAGAATCAGTACAACAATCGCAATATTGGCTATTGCGGCGTTCGGGCTACAAGCGCAAGACAAGACCTACTTCGTGTCACCGGAAGGCAATGACAACGCTGATGGACTTTCCGTCACCAATGCCTGGAAGAGCATTGATAAGGTCAATGCATCTGTATTCCAGGCCGGAGACCGTGTTCTCTTCGAAGGAGGTGCCACGTTCTACGGCAACCTGGTAATCAAAAGTTCAGGTTCACCCGAAAAGCCTATCGTGTTCTCAGGTTACGGGCAGGGACGTCCTGTCATCAATATGGGAAAGGAAGAAGGCACGGCAATCACAATACTCAACTCCGACGGACTCGAAGTTGTCGGATTTGAAATCACAAGCGGATTCCCTCCTGAGGTAGGCGTAGGACGCAACGGCATCTTCATCGACGAAAGAGAGCCAGGCAGAGCATTCAGCCACATTGTCATAAAGGACAACTATATCCACGACATCTGGGGCCAGATGGGAGGCACGCGCTTGCGCTGCGCCGCAATCAGCGGTGGAGTGATGCGCCCTTGGAGAGGTTTTACAGTGTCACAGAACGCCTCAACCCTGGAAGACGTCCTCATCGAAGGAAACAGAATTGAAAGGGTGGACAAGGTGGGCATCACAACTACCGGCATTGACAAACTCCGTGTACGCCGCAATTATATGGACAACCTCGGCGGCGACGGCATAATAGTCAGCAGTTCTTTCAGAGCTGTTGTCGAATTCAATGAAATCCACCGCTCTTGTATGCGTTCAGGTTTGCTCGACCTCCCAGGAGACAATGGTTGGGCAGAGAAAGGCGAAGGCTGGTGGCCTCATACGGCAGCATGCTGGATCATAGGCTGTGAAGAAACCATCATGCAATTCAACGAGGTCTATGACACCGGACGCCAGATCAGAAATGGAGACGGTTTCGCTTATGACTTCGACTTCTATTGCAAACGCTGCATCGCACAATACAACTACAGCAAGGAAAACCACGGCTTCCTGCTCATGATGTACGACATTTTCGAGAATGTTGCCAGATACAACATCTCAGAGAACGACAAGACACATCTCGTCCAGATGCAGGGCAGCCTGAAGAGCGACAACAACGTCCTCTACAACAACGTGTTCTATGTGGATCACGGAGTTTCGGAAGTAGAGTATTTCAGAGGTGACCATCCTGAGAAGGCAAAGGATATAAACGACCTCGGGGCCCACTTCTACAACAACATCTTCTACGCCACTGGACAAGGACAGTTCCGCACAGCCTGGTCAGTCGGTTATGCTTGGGACAGGTCTTTCGACGACACACTGAAGCCTGATCTCCCTGCCGGCAGCCTGTTCCTCAACAACTGCTACTTCGGACCATGGAAAAACGGCATACCTGACGACCCGAAAGCCATCGTGGCAGACCCTAAGTTTGTCGCCCCCGGCACAGGCGGAACAGGTCTGGGCACACTGAAGGGGTACATGCTTCAGAAGGACTCGCCATGTATCAATGCGGGAACCCATATGACGCATAACGGCGGACGAGACTTCTTCGGTTTTCCTGTCAATGACGGTCATCCTGATGTCGGTGCTTTCGAGTATCTCGGAAGCGGAGTATTCGCTGATGAAGCAGCCATTGCCGCCCAGGACGCAGACGCCAGAGATGCATCTGCCGTGGCATGGGCGAAATGGTGTTTTCCTCTCGAGTTCGGCATCAAGGAAACCGACGTCCTCAACATCAGACTCTACCAGCCGCTCGAAGATGGAGTAACCGGAACGATTTCCTGGACAAATCCGAAGAACGGGAAGACCACAATCGTGGATCTGGGCAAAGAAAAGAGCCGTTCAGAGTTTGTTCTCAAACTGAATTCGGACCCTCAGAGCCTGCTTTCAAGTAAGATCAAGGTCTCCATCGAAAAAGGCAAGTTCTCTGAAGCGTGGGAAATCGCATTTTCGGAAAACCCGGCCAGACGCCAGTAATCTCACAACATCACAAATGCCGGAGACTGCACTTGCAGGCTTCGGCTTTATTTATGACATTTGGACAAATCAGATCCCGACATGACTACAAAACACTTGATTGTCACGCTTTTATCAGCATTGACCTGCATTTCGGCACAGGCACAGACCTCGTTCGGCGATGCAATGAAATTCGATGACGGCTGGCTGTTCAGCATCACCGACGCTCCTGACCAGAAAGACAATTCTTTCAATGACAAAGATTGGCGCACACTCGACCTTCCTCACGACTGGTCCATAGAAGGGCGTCTCTCCCCTACACTCGCAAGCTGCACGGGATATCTTCCCGCCGGCATCGGTTGGTACCGCAAGCATTTCACGGTGAACGACGACGCACCGAGACACTACATCTATTTCGAAGGCGTCTATAACCGCAGCGAAGTGTACCTTAACGGACAGCTTCTCGGCAAACGTCCAAACGGATACGTGTCGTTCATGTACGACTTGACCCCTTACCTCAAGGACGGAGAGAATGTCCTGGCAGTGAGAGTGGACCACAGCCGATATGCGGATTCACGCTGGTACACCGGTTCAGGCATATACCGTGACGTCTGGCTCGTATCCGCACCCGAAACACATTTTTCACTCTGGGGAGTCGGCTGGCACGCCAAATCCATCACGGAAAAACAGGCTACAGTATCAGTGGACATGGAGATACAGAAGCATATGGCCGTACAATCAAAACTCGAAGTAAAAGCCAGCCTCTACGATGCCGGCAACAATCTTGTCGCAAGCAGGACCATCGCTGTCAATGAAAGAGAAGCAGGCTTGAGTAAAGTCGCGACAGAGTTGAGAGTCAAGAACCCGCATCTTTGGAACCTTGACGAGCCATATCTCTACACCCTTGAGACCGACATCCTTTCTGATGGTCAGAAGATTGACGGCAGCAAAACCAGAGTCGGACTCCGCACCCTCACATTCGACGCGGACAAAGGCTTTGCCCTGAACGGGAACTGGATGAAAATCAAAGGAGTCTGTCTCCATCATGATGCCGGAGTTCTCGGTGCTGTTGTACCACAGGAAGTTTGGAGACGGCGTCTGGAGAATCTCAAGGCTATCGGTACCAATGCAATCCGCATGAGCCACAATCCTCAGGCACCTGTACTTTACGACCTCTGCGACGAGATGGGACTGCTCGTGATGGACGAGGTATCGGACGAATGGGAATTCCCCAAGCGCAAATGGATTGAAGGATGGAATGTAGGAACTCCAAGTTATGACGGGTCCTTCGACTTTTTCGAAGAATGGATCGGGAAGGATATCACCGACATGGTAAGACGCGACCGGAATCACACCAGCATATTCCTCTGGAGTATCGGCAACGAAGTTGATTATCCGAACGACCCGTATTCGCACCCTATTCTGAACGGCAGCAGCATAAACCAGCCAATGTTCGGAGGATATAATCCTGATGCACCTGATGCCATGCGCATCGGCAAGATAGCCAAGAGACTCGTCGCATGCGTACGCGCCGTCGATACTTCGCGTCCGACCACCGGAGCACTTGCCGGAGTGGTAATGTCCAATGAAACAGAGTATCCTGATGCAGTAGATGTGGTAGGCTATAACTACACAGAGAACCGATATGACATGGACCATGCCACCTATCCGAAGAGAGTCATCTACGGCAGCGAGAACGGACGGAGCAGAAACGCCTGGCTGGCCGTGCGTGACAAAGATTTCATCTTCGGACAGTTCATATGGACCGGAACCGACTACCTCGGAGAGTCAGGACCATGGCCGTCACGAGGACTGGGAACCGGACTGCTCGATTTCGCCAGTTTCCCTAAGCCGAACGGATACTTCCGCGCTTCAATGTGGAGCACCAGTCCGATGACTTACATCGGCACATATCCGGTGCCGGCCCCACGTAATAGAAACGGACGGACATTTCTGTCCCCTGACGCTTTGGACATCTGGAACTACTCACTTGAGCAGAAAATCCGGGTAGTATGCTATACCAACGCAGCCCAGGCAAGACTCCTTCTGAACGGCAAGGAGGTCGGAGAGATGAAGCCTTACGATGACGAGAGCGGTATCATCTGGTGGGATATACCTTTCAGACCAGGCATACTCAAGGCTGAAGGATGCGACAAAGACGGTAACGTCATCTCGGAATACTCCATCACCACATCCGGTCGCCCATATGCCCTGCGGGTAATCTCGGACTGCTCAGAATTGTCCAAAGACAAAGCCACCGCACACATCATAGTTACAGTCGTCGATGAGAATGGCGTCATGGTCAAACTGGCAGACAACAACATCACCTGCACTGTGGACGGGCCTGCGCGACTCCTCGGACTCGAAGGCGCGGACAACACGGACATGGGAGATTACCGTGACAACCGGCAGAGAGTCTATAACGGACGCCTGCTGGCCTATATCCAGACTACCGGAGAAGCGGGAGAAATCAATGTCTCGTTCAGTTCTCCACTTCTGAAGGGCGCAGAGATCAAATTCACCGCAGAATAATCATACGCGCCCATCCATAAATAAATTCCCGCCATCGTCTTTCTCATGAAGCACGATGGCGGGAATTCTATTTTAAGCAACAGTCACCTGACTGGTCATCTCAGCAAGAAGCCTGATATCCACGGCAGAAGCGCCTACCATGACATTGCTCTCGCCCTTCTCCGAAGACTCGGCTGCGCTCTATGTGTCAAACGGGATTTGATTGACGAAGAGCCTGCCAGGTTACTCTTGTCCACTGCCGCAGGAATGACGCCAGTCCACGAGCCGCCGAACAAGTTGTATGCAGGATCCACAAATTCGAAGCTGACAGTGGTCTTGTCCCCATCCTTGGCCAGTTTCACCCAACCGTCGATAGCTGCCGCATAGCCATGAAGGTAGCCATCTGAATCAAGAGTGGAAAGATCCCAATACCATGTGCCGGATTGTCCTAAAGGTGAAGTCTTACCTGCTACGAAACCGACAGTCTGATTGTCGACACTCATGTTATACTGTTTCTCAGGAATAGGAATTTCGGTAGTGGAAGCCTTTTCCGTAAGAAGTTCAATGTCAATCGCATCGCCATTGGCATTTTCCAGTGACAGAATCCAGTTGGCCAGACCGACTCCAAGATAATCCCCATAGTACGCAAGGGAAGCGGTAGTTGTCTCCGCAGGAAGTTTCAGAGTATAGTCTCCAGTAAGAGTCGTGTTGGCCTCTTCCTTCGGAGATTCGTCCGTAAATTCAATGTCTCCCGTAAATACCCCCTTCACCGACTTTCCGTTGTCAGTAACGAGCTCAAGTTCGATTCTGTAACCGCTATCACCGAATTCACTGACAAGTGCGGTTCCTGACGCAATGCCGCTCTGGGAAAGTATATTCCCTTCCGCATCGACGGTAGCGGCGATCGAGCCGTAGTACTCGCCCAAAAGAGAGAATCCCGGTTCTATAGTCCCAGCCGCATAGGTATCGGCAACAGTATATATGCCAGGCTTAAGGTAGATGACCGGACTGTTTTCAAGGGTAAGGGAAAGTCCGACTACTGCACCTCCTGATACTGTAACTCCGTCATTGCCCGCCGTTGGTGAGGTCAGAACTACAGAATACCCGTCCGTGCCGGAGCCGAGTTTATCACCATAATAAACCCCGAAAGCATGAGCAAATGAAACATTGATGTCTTCCCCCAATGCCGGTATCTGTTCGCTTGGTTCAGAGCCTGCATTAGGGTCTCCGAAGGCAAGAGGACCTTCATAGATACAGCTGACGGTAGAGCCGTCCTTCAATGTAAAGAGTCCCTTGAGTATCTTTCCCTTATCCGAAGTCTTTACTTCCAGATAACCTTCAGTAAAATCGACACTGGTCTGCTTTCCTTCGACATTGACCTGCATTCGGGTATAATAATTATTGAGAGTGCCCGCAGCATTGGTCTCAGCGATAGTGTACTTGCCGTCAGGCAGCACAGCCGTTTCGAATGAATCAGAGCCTTCAGATGCATAAATGTCGAAGAAAATGATATGACCGTCTGCAGGAGCGGCATCGTCGCCTTCATTATCTTTTATGAATTCCTTGTCACCAAGACCGACATAGTAATTGAATACTCCTTCTGTCTTGCGGTCTCCATAATAAAGCACCTTGGTGGTACGGTCCATAACCAATTCCAGGTCAGCTTTAGGACCAGTTTCAGGATCCGGTGTTTCCGGTGGAGTCGGATTGTCCTTGTTGTTACAGCCGACAAGGACCAGAGACGCCAGCAAACTGGCGAGAAATCTTGAACACTTCATTCGTCAATGATTATTAAGGTTAAAACTAAGTAACGGCTCATCGAAACGCCCGAGGCCTATATGCAAATATAAGAAAAAGTGAGCAAAACATATCTTATTTCCTACCCTCTTGGCAACCTCCGGTTTTCTATTCCCGCAGCCAAAGTGTTCTATATCAATGTCATAATGAGCACTGACAGATTCGCCTATCTGTCAAGACCCCATTTCAAAGCCACCTCTTGGCATCTCGCAAATCGTATAAATAATTGGAAATCAACCAATAGCACCAAAGCAAAGCTGTCAAGAGGGTCGAATAGTGACAACCCAGGCCGTCCGAAAAGTCCTCGCAGGACTGAAATACTCCGTACCCCTCAAGGCCAAAAGCGGATTCGCGATTGTCACTGAGGAATGTTTGACTTTTCGGACAGTCTCCCCATCCAGACAAACCATAAGGTCAGGACAATTCCTCGTCGTAGAAGCGATCAAACATTGACCTTAGCCTCTTTTCATCAGCGATTATTTTGCGCAATTCTTCGAGCCGGCAGGAATTTGATGACTCCGGGATCCAAAGTTTCAGGTAACCGCCATACCCGTATTTCTTCTGAAGATGTGTCAATGTCCTCTCCCACATCTGTTCGCGGTTCATCTGCTGGTAATGGGCAAAACCATATTGGACAGTGCGTCTGATGACTGTTTCAGGGTCAATGAGCCTGTCCGACTCGGCGATTATCTTGCCGTAGATGCTACGGGGAGGAGTCTCATTGGAAGCCCTGTGATCCTCGGCAGCCTCGGCGATGACCTCTATTTCCTCGACGGAAAACCAATTGAGAAGCGTTTTGTCCTCCCGGATGATTCTACCTGAAACAAGATGATGTTTCTCTCTTCCCTCACACAAGCCCAAATCATGATAAGCAGCTGCTGCATAAAGGATTTCAGGATTCACATCATAATATCTGGAAAGTTCCTGGCTCTGCCCGATCACACTTCTTACATGGTCCCGCCTATGGGCTCCATCGAAATTGTCATAACGCGGAATGATTTCCGACTCGATATATTCTTTAAGAGTTTGCATACTGTTAGAAGTTTAAGTTCCCGAATCAAGCCGCAAATATATATATAATGTCATAATGTCCTAAACGGCAATCGTCCCGAAGCCAACGAAGACTTGGGGACGACTCAAAAATATTAATGCTAACTCAAGTTCCGCAAGCGCGAAACCAGAAATTCCAATCTATTGGACCTCCGCATCCACATTTCCAATGTGCGGAAGTTCAGAAATGACCCTCTGGTCATAGTAGGTTCCCGGAGTGACTGAAGATTTCTCCAGACTCACTGCCTCCATGTAATTCGGATTGTCGTTTTCATCGAAATCGCCGTTGAACAGCAGCATGTGGTCTCCGGTAACCTCCTTCACATAGAAAGCCATCGGAATTGCCTGACGTCCGTCCTCTAAGAGATTTTCATATGTAAGGCAGAACGCCATGCTACCGTCAGAGTTCCTCTTCATGGAATACCAGCCATTAAAAGAATATACATCGTTCACCTTGATACCATTGACAAGAGTCTTCTGCTCATCAGTCAATTTATCCATGTCAATGCTTTCCTTGAGTTCTGCCAAAGTCTCCTCCGTAAAGACATTTCCCAAGAGCACCGTCCCGTCATCATTCAATTGCATGATGCTGCTGAACTCGTTCGAGAAATTGACAACCCATGTATTCACGTATAGTTTCGGGTCATCCGGCTCAGAGCCATTCTTGTCACATGCATTGGCCATGGCAATAACAGCGAATGCCAATATACTGTATATCAATTTTTTCATATCTTCAATCTTTAATACATACCCAACAATTCAGTCAAGTCAACTGTCTTTCCGACAGTAATGCCGGAAGAAGACAGACTCTTCACCGTGAATGGCTTTTCACCGGACGATTCATTACCGAATACCATTGATTCCTTGGAAATGTTTGTCAAATGAAGTTCATTCTCCATCGGAACCGGATATTCCATACCTGCAATATTTCTAATGCTGAATATGGACAGATAAACATCGTTATTCTTTCCGGGAATCTCCACATACAGTCCCTTGAGAATTGTGACAACATCATTGACCTTGATCGATTTGATCATTTCGATGACTTCCTCAGGAAGTTCACGTGAATTCCCATCAGTTTCGGGATTGTCAGAGGACGGCAAGTATTGACTTCTAAGGACTTCCAGTAATTTTTCATTGACGACGAAACCCGAGTTAAACGTCTTGTCAGCATTGAATTGATAGAGACAGCAATCCGCTTCTCCAAGTTCACCGATACCTTCAATTGCCCAAGTATTGACATACAAAGGGACAGGAACAGAATCCTTGTCTGAATCCTTGTCGCAGCTCACTCCGGACAACAGTATGGTCCAAAGAGCTAAAAAGTAAACTAATTTCTTCATTACCATATATTTAAAGTTCATTTATTCCCATTTCATATCCTGGTCGAAAGACACACGGAATCCAATCAGCATGTTTGTCACCCGAGGTGAACAATATACTCTTGCTGCACAACGGCAGCTGAGCTTGTCCATAGTGAAGTCCCCTCCACGAACAACCTTGTGGGTTCCCGTTTTCGGGCCTGTCGGATTCCAGGCAAATCCGCCCGAACCTCCATAATAATTTGCGTCAAACCAGTCCGCCACCCATTCTGAAACATTCCCATGCAAGTCATACAGCTCGAACCCGTTAGGGGGATAAGAACCCACCGGAGCAGTTGTTCCCCTGCCGGCCGACCTGATATTCGCCATCTCCCCTGTCATGTCCAGACCATTTCCAAGACCGAAAGGCGTCTCTTCAAGACCTCCCCTGCAGGCAAATTCCCACTGCGCCTCAGTCGGAAGCGCTCCACCCACGCAATCTGCGAAAGCCTTCGCTCCATACCAGCTGACATTGACGACAGGGCAATCACAATATCCGTCAGCCGGCTTCCATTCGGCAAGTTCCGCATCCCAGATGAGTCCGAACTTGGCATACTGCCTCACAAGGACTTTCGATTTGTTCTCCGCATCGCCCCATCCGTTCCAGATGCCGTCGCTTCCTATCTTATTGTCATTCAGGAAAGACGCGTACTCTGCATTGGTAACTTCATACTTGCCCATATAGTAACTGCGGGCCAGATGCACATTATGCTGATTCTCGACATTCGTATTATTCCGTCCTTCTTCAGTTTTCGGACTGCCCATCCGGAAATACCACAGCCCATCACCTTGAAACTTATAAGTACCCTTCTGGTCGACAACCATCTGAATGACATCTGGATGTTTGTAATCCACCGGCAATGAGCGGTTGAACACTTTCACGTTCCCGGCATTCAGGGCACAATCCCCGACCGGACCGCCCAACCTGTACTCTTTGCCATCCGTAACATAACTGAACAGTGATGTGCCGCCTCCAAGCGTCTGAACCGGAATGACAGCACGATAAATGTAATTGTTTCTCTCTTCACCCGGCAACTCGAAGAGATGCATTTTGACATTTCCTTCAGAACTTCCGGTTCCCTCTGCCGAGGCAGAAACGTCACTATCCTCAAGCAAATTGATTTCGGCGAGAGTCCCGACTCCGCAGAGGCTGACTTCAAGTTTTCCGTCAATGTTCCAATACTTGCTTTTAGGCACTTCCACCTGGACCATAGCGAACTCATGCCTGAATTCAAGCTTCACGTCGCTTCCGATTTTTACTCCCTCCTCATTCCTGGCCACCAGAAAATCTGAAAGCCTGTAATCATTCTCACTGCTTTGGTCCTCTTTGACATTGACAGAGATTGCGGTCGGGTCAGTATTGTTCTCGTCGAACGGATAATATGCGCAAAATTTCAGCGATTCTTTTTCCCAGCACAATTTGTCTCCTACCCAATTGCTGCCATCAAATGTCAATTTCTTGTTCCCGAAAACCAACTCATCAGATTCGGCATCATATGCATATACACCGACAGCGTCGCCCTCAGTCCAGGCACATTCGACAGAATCTTCCGAAGAAGCGATTACATATGGTTCAATGTCAAACTTGAAACAGATTTCAGGCTTGTTCACCTCCGGTTTCGGCTCCTCCTTCCCCGGTTCTTCCGGAGAAGGTCTGTCATTGACATTCTCCTTGCCGCAACACACCAACATTGAAGTCAATGCCAATGATACAACAAATTGATAAATAAATCTTCTCATACAGTTTGTCTTATATAGAGGTCATGTGGATTACGATACAGAAATCGTTGACGAATATACGTTCCGGAGACGTTATAATCACTATTTTTGATTAAACATAGTCCGCAACTACGCAGTTTTTGCGAAAAACCATATCTTTGCAAGACATAATACGGAAACTGAAATGGAAAAAACATATTGCGATCTGATGCTGTTGGCCTCAGGGGTGATTGCCGCCCTTGCCGTGTCAATCATAGGAATCAAAATCCCGTCAAAGCAGGAGTTCAGGAAACTCAGGACTGCCAGAGCGACACTGGCGGCATCATTCATCACACTTTCAATTCTGAATTTCATCTGCTATTTCACGGGCTACGATGAGGACCTCGACAGACTGAACACCATGATAGTTGCAGCATTCCAGGCCCTCCTTCTGACCGGGACCCTGCTGGTATTCATCCGTCCGGATGTGGTTACAGGAAAATGGGTGGGACTACAAGTGGCGGCAATCAGCCTCATCACTGCCCTGCTCTACTTCGTCATGTTCCTTTTTCCGGGGATATATCCTGTCTTCTTCTACACAGGAGCGGCTCTTCTGGTACTGCAACTTGTCCTGTACACCATCAGCTTCTTCAAGTCGCAGAACATGACACTGAATGACTTGAACGATTATTATGCAGACGATTTCTCTCCCAGACTCGGAGGAATTCGGGCAGGCTTCATTCTCATGCTCATAATAGGAGTGATGGCACTTTGCACCCTGGTTACAGGCCCGTGGTTCTACTCCATCTTCGTCCCTGCATATCTCATCTGCTATACCATCGTCGCGATCTGCATGATACGCTATGTAAACATCACATCTTTCATACTTCCCGCCGTCAGTCAGGACAGCACAGAGACGCCACCTGCGGAACAACCCTCTGAGGCCTCACATAAAAATCCCGCCAACATCTCTGACAACCAGATAATTGAACTGCGGAACAAACTGGAATCATGGGTAGCCGCCGGAGAATACCGACACAGGGACATACCATATAAAGACATATTGGAGAATCTCGACACCGACCCGGCGACCATGCGCGCCTTCATGAAGAGTGAGCACGGGATGGATTTCCGTTCATGGAGAAACAGACTCCGTCTCAATGATGCCTGCCGGATGCTGCTGGAACACCCCGAGATGAAAGCGGAAAGAATCAGCGAAGCCATCGGCTACAGCGACAGCAGCAACTTCCACACAGATTTCCGAAAATTCACAGGAATGTCTGCGAGCGAGTGGAGGAAAACCCATAAGAAGACAGGTCAATGCCAGAACACGTTATCGACAAACCGGGAAAATCATTCAAATTAATATACACTTAAACAACTAACAGTCAATGAAAAAGATAGCATTAATAACAGGAGCTACCAGCGGAATCGGAGAAGCCTGCGCAAGAAAATTTGCAGAGGGAGGTTACAATTTGATACTAACGGCCCGCCGTGCAGGGAAACTGGCTGAAATCAAGGCTGAATTGGAAGCAGATGGAGCCAAGGTAAAGACATTGGTATTCGATGTACGTGATGCCGAGGCAGCAAAAACCGCTGTTGATTCACTAGAACCGGAATGGCAGAAAATCGATGTCCTCATCAATAACGCCGGACTCGCTCTCGGTCTTGATAAGGAGTATGAAGGCGATCCTGAGGATTGGAACACAATGATTGACACCAATATAAAGGGACTTCTTACAATGACCAGACTCATCGTCCCCGGCATGGTGAAACGGAATGAAGGACATGTAATCAATGTCGGCAGTGTTGCCGGTGACGCGGCTTATGCCAACGGCAATGTATATTGCGCGACCAAGGCTGCCGTGAAGACCATCACTGACGGATTGCGCATCGACGTGGCTGAAACCGCTGTCCGTGTCACGAATCTCAAACCTGGACTCGTAGAGACCAATTTCAGCAACGTCCGCTTCCACGGCGACACGAAGAGGGCCGACAAGGTTTACAAGGGTATCACTCCCCTTACTGGTGCGGACATCGCCGACGTAGCTTTCTACGCGGCATCAGCCCCAAAACATGTCCAGATTGCCGAAGTGCTCATTCTCGCCACGCATCAGGGAAGCGGCAGCGTCATCTACAGGAGCAACCTATAGTTTTCCTTAGAACTTCTTTGTTCTCATGTGGCAATACGGCTCGCCACCTGTCTTTTCGTAGTATCTCTGGTGGTACGACTCGCCGATGTAGAAAGGCTCTTCAGGCAGCAACAGAGTATTGACCTCATACCCCTTGTCGCGAAGCAACTGCATAACATGTTCAGCAGTATTCCTCTGATTGTCATCACGATAGAAGATGCAACTCCTGTACTGCGGACCGAGATCCGGACCGACGCCATCCGTCTGGGCAGGGTCATGAATTTCGAAGAACAGTTTGCAGAGACTCTCGTATGAAACCAGTTTGGGGTCAAACTCTACGATTACGGCCTCGACATGATGAGTCCTGTGCTCCCTTACGTCCTCATAAGTAGGAAAAGCCTCTTCCCCGCCAGTATAACCCGCCAGGGTATTAATCACGCCCGGCACCTTCTGGAACTGATGCTGAGTACCCCAGAAACAACCGCAGGCAAAAATACCGACCTCAATGCCATCGCCTGCCGGCGCATGGTAAAGGTCAATCTTAGAGCAATTTTCAATGGCAGTCTGCACCATTTTCAATGCCTTGCCATGCTTCGCCTGCAAGTCCGGATATGCCTTCCCACGCGAAAAATTATGCCTCAGGTCATTGAATTTCACCCGCAGGGCAATGGGATTTCCAGAGTCAATGATATTCTGTACGTATTCGAAATAATCAGTTCCTTTTTCGTGGGTAAGAAGCCTTAAGGCATTGACAATGCCGTTCGGGATGCCTTCTCTGAGCAGATCATCGAAGGTCAAGTCAGAGTCTTCCACCACGTCATGGAGGAATCCGGCTATCTTTTCTTCATCTGTGTGTCCCATCAATCCTACAGTCAACGGATGGAGAATCACGGGATGTCCGTCACGGTCCAGTTGTCCCGCATGAGCAGCAGTTGCGATGCGGAGTGCTATGTCTATTGCATTCATAATGTTCTGTTTATTAGTTGGTCGGATATTGATTATGTCTTAGGAATCCGGACGAGGCGAAGATCAGCATCGGACCCAGCCCAGAATAGAATGATGCCGTAAATTCAAGTGGAATCCCGGGAATGAATTTCAGGGCCATGCCCAGACAAAGCATGAAGAGTATCAGAATCCATCCCCGAAGCGGGAAGGTATGCCATATGCTCGTCTTTTCCGGCTGTGCGGCGATAAGATACGAATACTTGTCAACGGCTTTCCTGAACATGAAAAAGAAGCAGACCAGAACCACGGCAGTGCCTGACATGAGCCACCACAATTCCTGCAAAGGCATTGACAAATATGCATTGACACCCTTGACAGTTATGATGACACCGGGTATCCCCCAAAGCGCCGCAGCCACGAAATATAAAGCACTTCTTTTCATCTCAGACAGCATTTGAAAATTCCGTTCTCCTATATTACAAATATACTCTTTCTTTAGATTCTTCATAAGATAATTTGATGTTTTTTTTGGTATATTTGCATATATAAAACCACATATTATTTAACTAACAACCACATTTATGAGAAAATCATTTCTTAGCACAAAAACAGCCCTGTCGCTGGTTTTGTCGTTCATCTTGCCGCTGCAGATGCTGGCAACTGAACTCGGAGAGGCCGGAAAACGTCTGGCCGCACTACCAGGAGTAAGCAACGTCGAAACGCTTGAATCCGCACATTTCCCTGAGAAATATGTATTCTTCATCCGTCAGCAACTTGACGCGAAGGACGCATCCAAAGGCGACTTCGACCAGAGAGTCGTTTTATGCCACCGCGGATTCGACCGCCCTACCGTCTTCGTGACAGAAGGCTACAACGGACGATACGCACTCTACAGCAACTATATCGAAGAACTGGCAAAACTGTTCGACACTAACATCATCCTCGCGGAATACCGCTATTTCGACAAGTCAATGCCAAAGGAACGCAACTGGGATTACCTTACAGTCGAGAACTCGCTCTACGACCTGCACCACATCAATGAAACCCTCCGCGCGATGTATAACGGCAAATGGATTTCCACCGGAATCAGCAAAGGCGGGCAGACCACAATGTTCTACCGCTCATACTTCCCTGACGATGTGGACATTTCAGTCCCTTACGTAGCGCCGCTGAACAGAGCCCTCGAGGACGTAAGACCGGAAATATTTATCAATGATAAGGTCTCTACCAAGGAAAACAGGCAGAAAGTAATTGACTTCCAGACTCTTCTCTTCGAGCGTAAGGCAGCATTGATGCCACTGATGGAAGAATACTGCAAGGAGATGAAATACACATTCAAAGAGCCGCTGGAGAATGTCTTTGACTTCTGCGTACTCGAGTATTCATTCGCTTTCTGGCAGTGGGGATATAACGTTGACAGGATTCCTACCAGAGAAGCGACTGACGAGCAGATCTTCGGATATCTGATGGGAATCAGCGAGCCAAGTTATTTCACAAACCAGACAGGCAATGTTTCCTTCAATGTCCAGGCTGCCCGTGAATTGGGATACTATGGCTACTATACCAAGCCATTCAAGAAATATCTGAGCATCAAGACATCCAAAGGATATCTCAAGCGTCTCATGTTGCCGACCGACGCGGAGGACATAAAGTTCTCTTCTGAGCTCTACAAGCACACTGTCAGTTTCCTGAGCAAGAACGACCCTAAGATGATTTACATCTACGGCGAACAGGACCCTTGGACAGCAACCGGCATCTATGGGCTTCCGCTTACAAAGGACAAGGAAAATCTCCATGTCTATCTCTGCAAAGGCGGTTCCCACTACACCCGCATCAAATCCTTCCCAGAAGAAACCCAGCAGGAAATCATCCAGATGATAAACAAATGGTTACAGGAATAACAAAAACTCAAAACAGAGCTCAGCCTGAATGTCGGGATGAGCTCTATTTTTTCACTTTTAAGATACCGCTTTCTCAGTAGCATCAATGTGCTTCAATCCGGTAGTTTTTGAATTTTCCTTTTGTGACTGTCAGATTCTTATTTTCGCTCCGCTCATATGTAGATTCAGAGTTGAACCAGAACTCGCCCTCGTATCGCCCTTTCTTGTTCTTCTTGATTTTCATCATTCCTTCGGTTATACGATGTTGATTTGCATCTACATCATAGATATAATCATTATCTATATCCAAAGGATACCATTTATCCAACTTCAAATCTCCCTTTACCTTCATGCTGATTCTCAAAACCACATAATAGACTGGAGCTGAAGTAATGTCCTGACCTTCCTTAGTCATGTCCGCTGATAAAATATAGGCTACAGAGTCCGCCCAGGACACTGATATCAAATCAGACTCCACGTTATCGTTGTCATATGTATTGCCGGAGAACTTTGCGCCATTAATCTCTGCAGAAACTGTGAGTTTCTCCAAGGACTTCAATTCGGTCAGAAGTTTATTACAATCTGACATTGACGTCAAAACTATCAAACAGGTAAAGAGCAGTGGTATAAATCTTTTCATATCCTCAGTGTTTTAAATTATAAATGTAAACTATATTGTTACAAGCAAATGTCCGCATTCCAATATATATAACACTCTAGTTGCAATTAAGCAATTATTTCTCTAAAAATAAAATTTCGAGTACAATTTATTTGTTCATCTTGAGAATACACCTCACACTTCCACAGCATAAATTGTCGGATAGTTCGACATAAAGGATTATTACTGGTGTAAGTGAGCATTCCGTAGCTGAATAGCGAACAAACGGTGTAAAAAACAGCCTGATTTTACACCGTTTCATCATATTTGCCAAAACGGTGTAAAAACTAGCCGATATTTTCACCGATTTTACGTTGAGACTGCTTTGTGCCTCGGACGCACTACGAAATGCAAATCAACCGGGATTTTAAGTTGTCCCCATTTTATGCGGTGGAAAATAATGAACCGAACTTCTTAATTCCAGATTGACAGCAACTCTATATAAATTGGCGGCCTGCAAGGATTTCTCTTTGCAGGCCGCCGTCACACATAATTATTTAACAACTAACTATCCTATCATATTTTTAGGATCGAGAGCCTTGTCAAGCTCCTCTTTTGTGAGGATCCCTCTTTCGAGGACGATGTCATAGACTGAACGATTGGTTTCGAGCGCCTCTTTGGCAACCTTCGTGCTGGCCTTATAACCGATGATAGGGTTAAGGGCTGTCACGATACCGATACTGTTCTTGACCATTTCATAGCAACGTTCCTTGTTTACGGTTATGCCGTTTATGCACTTCTCGCGAAGAGTGTTCATGGCATTGGTAAGCCAAGTGATGCTCTCCATGATGGACTCGGCGATAACCGGCTCCATAACATTGAGCTGAAGCTGTCCGGCCTCTGCCGCAAATGAAACTGTCGTATCATTACCGATAACCTTGAAGCAAACCTGGTTGGTAACTTCAGGGATAACAGGGTTGACCTTGCCAGGCATGATAGACGAGCCTGGAGCCATTGGAGGAAGATTGATTTCCTTCAAACCGCAACGAGGACCTGAAGCCATGAGTCTGAGGTCATTGCAAATCTTGGAAAGTTTTACGGCAAGTCTCTTCAGAGCTCCTGAGTAGCTTACATAAGCACCTGTATCAGGAGTAGCCTCCACGAGGTCCGGAGCAGCGATGAACTTCTCGCCGGTAAGCTCGGTCATCTTCTTTGCGCACAACTCAGGGAAACCTGGCTTCGCATTCAGACCGGTACCGATTGCTGTTCCACCCATATTGATTTCATAAAGGAGGTTCACATTTCTCTCAATATTGAGAACCTCTTCCTCGAGGTTGGTCGCATAAGCGTGGAACTCCTGGCCTGATGTCATAGGAACGGCATCCTGAAGCTGTGTACGTCCCATCTTGATCACATCCTTGAACTCCTCACCCTTTGCCTTGAAAGCATCGATGAGATCCTTGAGAGCCTTCTCCAGATTTCTGTTCATTCTGATGAAAGCATAACGGAATGCTGAAGGATATGCGTCATTGGTGGACTGGGCACAGTTCACATGATCGTTAGGAGAGCAGAACTGATATTCGCCTTTCTTGTGTCCCATGATTTCGAGAGCCCTGTTGGCAATGACCTCGTTCGCATTCATGTTCACAGATGTTCCAGCACCGCCCTGCATCATATCCACAGGGAACTGGTCGTGGAACTTACCGTCGATAATCTCGCGGCAAGCCTCTACAATAGCATCAGCGATCTTTCCATCCATGGCTCCGAGTTCCTTGTTGGTCTGCGCAGCAGCCAGCTTGATGCAAGCCATTGCGATGACATACTCAGGGTAATCGCACATTCTGGTGTTGGAAATCTTATAGTTATTGATAGCCCTCTGTGTCTGAACACCGTAATAGGCATCAACAGGAACCTGAAGTTCACCAAGAAGGTCAGATTCAATTCTGAATTTCTCTTCGCTCATAACGAATTATTGTTATCTGTTTGTAAATTGTTTTAATTTATATGCACAAATATAAGATTAAAAGAAATCATAAGCAAAAACTACGATATAAATTTCAATTTATTCATAAAAACCGCAATACTCTTAACAATTTGGCACATTTTTACGCAAATCCGCCCATACGAATTGCATTCTCCTGAAAATTCCGTAAAAATGGTAGCCGTTCCTAATGATAATCTCCCTATCTTTACAAAAAAACAAGAACCATGTTAGGCAATTTCACATTCCATAACCCCACGAAACTGATTTTCGGAGAGGATTCATTAAGCAAGCTCAGCGAAGAATTGAAGAACTACGGGCCAAAGGTCATGCTGGTCTATGGCGGAGGAAGCATAAAGAAATACGGCATCTATGATCTCGTGATGGCAGAACTGAAAAAAGCCGGAAATCAGGTAGTCGAACTGTCAGGCGTCATGCCGAACCCTACCATTGAAAAAGTCATAGAAGGAGCCAGGCTCGCAAGACAGGAAAACATTGACCTTATCCTCGGCGTGGGCGGCGGTTCCACCATCGATTACTGCAAGGCGGTGGCCGGGTGCGCATGGCACGACGGAGACCCTTGGGAGGACTATTTCAAGAACTGGAAGCCTCTCACATGCCGCTGGATACCGGTAGGCTGCGTGCTCACCATGGCAGGCACAGGCTCAGAGATGAACAACTGCTCAGTCATCACCAACCACACCGAGAAGCTGAAGTTGCACTACAATTTCCGCAACCCGGATTTCTCCATCCTTAACCCGACATTCACTTTCACCGTCCCGAAATACCAGATGGTAGCGGGCATCTACGACATCATGAGCCACATTCTGGAGCAGTATCTCTCCGGCAACGACGACAACACCAGCGACTACATCTCCGAAGGACTGATGCGTTCGCTCGTCACCAGCTCGCGCAAGGCTCTTGTCAATGCCAATGATTACGAGGCCAGATCGAACATCATGTGGACCGCCACATGGGCGCTCAACTCTCTCATTGACAGAGGCAAAGCCACAGACTGGATGGTCCACATGCTTGGACAGGCGGTTGCAGCATACACTGACGCGACACACGGGCACACTCTCTCGGCCGTGAGCGGAGCCTACTATCGCCTGCTTGTAAGAAAGTCCCCGGATGCAGTCGCCAGATTCAGAAGACTTGCCGTCAATGTCTGGAACGTTACGGCAGGCAACAAGACAGACGAGGAGATTGCAATGGAGGGTCTTGAGACTATGGAGAATTGGATGCGTGAACTTGGACTTGCCATGAACATCACAGAATGCGGAGCAAGACCCGAGCTTCTCGAAGGCATGGCCGACGCATGCCCTATCTGCAAAGGCGGATACTATATTCTCAGCAGAGACGAAGTCATCCAGGTCCTCAGAGAGAGCCTCTAAAGACATTGACATTCATATATTTACAAAACAGACCACCTCATATGAAGTGGTCTGTTTGATTATAGGCCCAAAAGCCGGAACAGTCCAGATGCTCCAAGCCGCTGCTTAGTCTTCTTGGATTTCTTGTCATCCTGCACCTGATCCGATGCCCCCGACCTGGCATCCGTTTCGGACTGAACCTTTAGGGAAGGAGTATATTCAGAAGGAATCTCAATGTTGCAAGGCGCCTTGCTGAGTTTCAAGTCATAGAAGACATACTGCCCCGAGCGCTTGTCCCCGCACTCAAGCCAGAACATAAGCTGATGGCACTTGAAGATCGGGACAGTAACCGTAAGAGGCTGCATCTTGTTGTCCAGCCAGAACTCCCCTACAAGTACCTGATCAGCAAACACATTGAGCTTGACAGGATTCTTCACCGCCTCTTCACTCCTGTTCTGGAACACATCATCGAACTCATCCATGTGCTCCATCTTGTTGGCAACAGTGAAAGTACAGCTCTCATATTCGCCATAAGGATTGAACGCCGCAGCCGAAGCCTGTTTGCTGTTCTTGTCCTCCAGGAGCAGGAAGATGCCCGCCGTCGGAGTTCCGCCTGAGACTCCGCCGCTGACACCGGTATATGCAGCGACATCAGAGCCGCTGATAGTCGCGCCGACTCCTGTCAATGCCATGAATACGGCATCCATGACCGTCACATTCTCCAGTCCTAGAGGAATGTTTGTCTCCAGCATGAAACCCTTGTTGATCTGTCTTCCGTCCTTCATCTGGAAATACTTCGTGATAGTGCTTCCGTCGTGGAAACATTCGTCCATGCTGAATCCGGTCAAATCACTTACATACCTTCCGACAAAATGGAAATAAGGCTTGCCGCAAAGGTCTATCAGGTCTGTCTCAAACGGGCAGTCCGGCACGTCATGCTCGAACACATTGTTAGGAACAGGCTTGCCACGATAGAGAATAATGTCACCCACACCAATGATAGTCTGCTTGTTCTTTCCGTTGCCCATCTTCTCGAACCTGAGCGTACGGCACTTTGAAACAGGGATTTCGTGATGCTGGTTAGGCCATGTGCAGTATATGGTCTTGTCGAAGACAAGCTGCCCGTCGGCATAGATGCGGAGATTGTCATCATCCAGTACGTGATTCTTGCTCAGGCATCCCGCATCGAAACTTATCCAGTCATACTCCCCTGCCAGGTCAAACTCCGCATAGGAATCCACCCTGTCACCCAACAATGAATTGCCGGTCGTAAGGAGCAGTCCTTCCCAATAGCGTTCACCTCCCATCGAGAATGTATAATGACGGGATTCTCCCTCGAACAATGTCTTGTTTGCCGTACTGACGCCACGGACCGAATAAGGCTTGATAGTAGACATCAGCGGGCAGATATCCGGAAGCTTGGAGATCCGGTCCCTATTGGAATTGACAAGCCCCTCCGCAGGAACAGACGCATCACCCTGAGGGTGAGCCATGATATCCACAACGCCGTAGGTTATGCCTCCGAGTAAATCACTGTTACGGTACTCACAGGTAAATGCCACTTGAGTTGCTCCGTTCACATCGACCACCACCTGTTTTGCGAGGTCTCTCTGGGTTATCATCCCTTCATATACTGTCTTCTTGTCCGCCTTTACGATAAGCCAGGCACTGGAGTTGGTACTCTGATTATCTCTCGGGCCCACAACGAATGAAACCTTGTCATACCTCTTGTCAAGCCAGAAGCAGGCGGTTCCCTGTTCCTTTCCCGAAAGAGCCTGAGATACAGAGAACTGGATTCCGGAATCATAATCCTTACGGGTAATGCTTATCGTCTTTACCTCTGACATGCTTGACTTGAACCGGTCTCCCACGACAGGCTTCACGCCGCCATTTCCCTTCATGTAATAAAGCTGATTGGTCTTCATCATGTCCACAGTCCCATTCGGCAAACCAGAAAGCAATGTATTGGGATTGGATGGGGTAACGCCCGCCTTCCACAACTTGATATTTCCCAAAGCCACGTCCAGGCTTCCTCGTGGAATAGTGAATGTCAATTCATTGACACCCGCAACATCGAAAGTATAAAACCTCGGGGCATCATATCCGAAAACAACCTCATCCAGAAGTCTTTTTCCATCTCCCGAAATAGTCACAATAGAATTGCCAGAGCCATACGAGCCAATAGCAGAAGGCCCCATAATCAGCGTCATCTTGCCATAAGCCCCCTTAAGGTTGAACACAGCCTTTCCCGGTACATTGTCGGCAATCAATCCGCCGGATGGGGACCCCAATGTAAATCCCCCCTTGACATTGTATCCGCTAATGGAAACTGATTGTTCGTTCGACTTATATACATCGCATTTCGACTTGCTTGTCGGAGCGAGTGCATTGACCATTACAGTCTGTGCGTTCACATGCGACAAGCCGATGAGCATCAATGCGACAAAGGAAAATATCTTCTTCATACAAGCAGATTATCAATAGGTTATCAATTATTTACTCCAATATGGCAAATCACTGTCTTCCGCACAGTGAGCCATATTCCGAAAGGTAGTGAATAATCGAGATATCTGCAAGTTCGGCCACTATTGCAACCTACTTGTAGATGATTATGATGTTTTCCTATAAGACGTTATCGCACACAAGGTTGTAACCCGGCAGTTTGACAAATTTATTTTCTATCTTCGCAATGCTCGCTTTTTCTCATTTCCCTTGCATACAGTAAAGGTATAATTTGAGACAAGCATAAAAGTAATCTATGTTATTGGACTTTAAAAATCATGTCATAATTATCCTTCATCCGATAATGAGTTTTACTAACAAATGAAGAATATGGAAAACGGACACCAAATTCATTTTCAGATATTAACATGTCTGAGTTAAGCTTTATTACAAATGTGGTATCATTTTCCCAATGACATGATGGAAACTCAGCAGGAATCATTGGATAATCAGGAAGTTTAAGCATTCCAGAAATGCCCATCATCATGCTTTCTGAAAATATAACCTTAATCATCTTAGTCTTAGTCTTAGATGAAATTTCCTTAAAGGATGGCTGTATGTCTATAATGAACGGTTTTTTACTTAAATATTCCGCCTGAATCGTTTCCCAGCGACTAGGAAGAGACTTGGCAAATTGTATTATTTTCGAAAGACTCTCTGACACACTGTTTTCGTGGCAATTAAGGATAGTTTCATCAATTGCTTTGCCAAACCAAATAAATCCGCGCTCTTCATTTTCGGCGATATATTCATCTATATTATTTTTATCTTCAGCTGTAGCAATAAAATAACGTATAGAGAAGATTTCGTTAATCCACTCTCCGGCGACACTACGAGCACTACTATACCCTAAAGAATACATATCATTTTTTACAACAGAAAATACTGTTTCCATTTCTGACGAAAAATGACGAAACGTTTTTTCTATCAATGGCGATACGAAGAAATGAGATATCTCGTGAACTATAGTATATATTTGATTATTAGATATTGACGGAACGCTATTGTTCTCATACTCAACCCCTATTACAATAGCAAGGTGTTTGTTCCATTGCTTTTGATTGTTTATACCTGGTATTGAATAATTATTATTTCCTGTGCTTAATCCAAGATATAGATCAACGGGGAAAACACGACGTTGATAGTACTGTTCAAGAACCGGAACGTTGATTTTAGATATTGTCTTTGCACTTTCCTCAACTATTTTCTCATAGAATTGAAAATGAGATATAAAAAAGAGATGAAAATTGCTTTTTTTATAAAAATCATCAAGCAATCCTACATATTCACGAAATATATCTTCTGTCCAACACTGTTCATATTCTTCGCTAAATGTTTTTTTAAGGTTCCACGCGTTATCGTAAACAATGTTACCATTAACAATTTTTACCATTAAGGCAGATTTTGCTGCAATACTGTAGGCGAAATTATAATTATCTCTGATATCTTTTATGAATGATATAATTGGATGATCCTTGTTGTTATATACGAAGTCATCCACTTCTGATATGTAATCAAAAAGTTGATAATTAATATATTCCTGAGCTCCAGCTAATCTGAAAACCGTACAAACCAATTCTATCCTTTCATCAATAATGAGTTGAATATTATTATCTAAGCGTAGACTCACCTGATCGTTTCGTTGAGAAAGTGGGTCTGCGTGCGCAAACAAACCAGATAGTACAACAAAAAAGATAAAAGAATATATCTTCCTCATAAACACAATAATTCGTTAATTTAGACGTCATCTTATTTGATTAAAACAGTTGTTTCAACCAAGCTGCAATATCTTCAAGGACAATCGGGCTGATGGTCTGCTCAATGTTGATATATTCAGTCGGCAAGCCCGTTGTACACTCTTGAAACAAGTGATTCTGTCCGGGATAGATTTTCACTTGTGATTTCTTGTTTTTCGGCAAATTGCCTTTGATGGCTTCCACATTTGGCGAAGCTATTACTTGCAAATCCTTTTCTCCGTTCATAACCAAGACCGGGCAGGTGGTTTTGCTTATGTCGGAAGCCGGATCGTAGTCAAGGAAGAACTCGTACCATGGGGACATTGTGCCTATGAGGTATTCCCTTAACTGTTCTTTAGTTAATTGGTATTCCTGACCGGATTGTTTTGCGATGGCTATACCTTGCTGGTACAGGCATTCATCTCCTTGAACGCCTACTCCGGCCATGGTGATTGCGAAGTCTATCAGTTTGTCGGCACCGAGCATGAAGGCTACATTTCCTCCTTCGCTATGCCCAAGAACCCCGATTTCTGAGAATTTCTTTGTGTCACGAAGATATTTTACGGCAAGTGCGGCGTCTTTGGCAACTTCCTTTGTGGTTTCAGCCTGGAATCTTCCTGTTGATTTGCCTACACAACGGTCATCATATCTAAGGGTTGCATATCCGTTCCTTGCAAGGTAATCCGCTATGATAAGGAATGGTTTGTGTTCATATATTTCGCTGTCTCTGTTTTGTGGTCCACTGCCTGTAACCATTACGACAACAGGTACCTTTTTGCCTTGTATGTAACCTACGGGATAGGTGATAGTTCCGGAGAGAGTTGCGTTTGCTTCGTCATTGACAAATTCAATTTCTTCGGTAGTGTATGGATACGGAGGTAGCGGGTTTTGCGGGCGGTAATATACTATTTGTTCGTTTTTTAGGTCCAGGTCTAATTCTAATCCTAATTGTGAGTAAACGCCGCAAATCATATCTCCGTTAAATTTTCCGTTGTATTCTATGCCTAAGTTCGAGATACGGATGCTTATGGAATCGGATGATTCGAATACTATCTGGGCGGGAATACCTTTGACGCTCTGGTCAGGGCTGTCCATTGTGCAGACGGTATTTCCTTCAGCATCCTGAGAGATGTTGAATACTATATGGAGACTGCTTTCTCCGGCAGAGATTATACCGGTCCATGAGCCGGTGAAATTTTGGGCAAATGCGGTAATGGAAAGCAGTAGTGCAAAGAGCACTGATAGGGCTTTATTTTTCATATTATAGCAGATTTGAGGTTTACTTGTTTATGTCAGGTGGTTTCATATACGGTCAAAACGCTTTCCGCAATGTTTACATTTGCAGTTCTTGCTTTTTAGACCTGCTATAATGCCACTCACTACAAATAATACAATCATCACCAATGACAGCCAGTCCATTACGACAGATTTGATATTATACTCCGCAGATGCAAGCAAATAGCCGAAGCCTGCTAAGAAAAAAAGTATTGACAGTATATACAGATGGGTGACATATTTGCCACGCCCGATATGTTCTATGTCTTCACTGCCACACTTGGGGCATAAAGGTTTTGCGCTTTCGGCTGTGGAATTGATAATCGGTTCAATCAGAGAGTATGCTTTTTCATAATCCTTTTCGAACACATAAATCGCGATGCCGGGCATTGGACCGTATGCTCCCGTGCGTGTGTCCGTTGTTTCATCATGACGACTAAAGACAATATCATCGTTTTCGAGAATGCTAGCGACATTGTGCGCTGTAGTAATATTTGTGCACTTACATAATAATTTTTCATTCATGACTACAAAATTTTGAGTGTTATTTCTCTGTGGGGCATATATTTAACAAAAGTACATAAATCAATATTTCGATAAAAATTTTACCTCTTTAAAAGTTAAACATTAGAAGCCGGGTAATCTGTTCTGTCAATAACTGTCGCTTGGCAAGTTGATGAAAGGTCCGAAAAGACTCTGAAAAAATGTCTAAATATTGATAACTATACAATGAAAATCTCGCATAAGCCACTGATTATTAATAATCTAAAGCATTCAACCACTTTGAGTTATGAATTCATCAAACCTACTCATGCAATACCAATCCGAGTGCCTTGAGGCTCTCAAATCAGCAGCAAAGATAAACAAACCTTTTGAAAAAGTGTTTATGGACACGCTTAAACTCTTCTTGGCGATCCCCGGCAAGGGCAATTTCCTTCAGATAGGCAGATACGGCGAATTCTCTGAACAGACCTACACAATGACCGAACTTACTAATCACCTGCACGGTTCAGCCGGCTTCAGAACCGACACCCAGATAGTGACAAAGAAGGCCATGAAGAGCATCATAGCCTCCATCAAGACTTCAAAGGATAAAAAGGACAAGGACGAGGTCTAGCCGACAGGCGGTCAGCCACGGCGGACGTGGCCAGCCCACGGCCTCGGAAAGTGGGAGGTGCCTGCCGGATACAAGTTCTCGCGATAGCGAGGACGCAGGAGACGGTAGGAGGGCCGAACGAAGCAGCGCGGAGTGAGTTCCGCCGTGACGGACTGCCAGTCGGCGCGAAATCACCATTGATGCATTACATACTTGCATAATTGCAAAAGCCCCAGAATCGCCATTACAGCGCTCCGGGGCCTTGATATCTTAAAATCAAAGTGTCAAAGACAGAATATCCGAAAAAAATTCACGGGGGCTTCGCAATCACTGCGAAACTCCCCGCTACTTAACCTAAACTTAAACTATGAAAAACTTCAATTGCAAAGATAATATTTATTTTCTTACCTGTCACTTATTTTCGTTATCCACACGTATTTTCGCATACTTTAGCAGAATAATCTTCTCACCACAAGAATCGAACAGGATATTGGCCTTCAGATTGTCGCCCGTCCCGGTAATGCTCTGGACGACACCATAACCGAAACGATTGTGCTCGACACGCTGCCCTGCCTTCACGTCCAGCACCGAAACCGGAGTGAACTGGGAATCAGGTGTTCTCGGTTTTGCCGGACTGGAAACGGCTCTTGACATTGACACCATCGGCTTTCCTGTCGCCGATGAGACAGGAGTCTGCCTGATGACTTTGACAGGACCCGACTTTCCGTAAGAACTGCCGCCGGACCTGTCATATCCTCCTCCGTATCCCGAACCGGTGCCTCTGCCCGCATTGACATTCCTCCTTCCGGAGAACGATGCGCCGGAACCGAACCCGGAGCCGAATCCGGAAAAGCCTCCCGACCTCCCGGAAGACATCTCGGAATCATCCAGAGGATTGTCCACATACCGCGAATCGATTTCTTCGACGAAACGGCTGGGAGAATTCTGCTCATGCTTTCCATTCCTCATCCTGGTCGCCGCAAATGAAAGATTGACAGCGGCTTTGGCCCTTGTCAACGCCACATAGAACAATCGCCTTTCCTCCTCGATTTCAGTCGGTGAAGCATAGGCTCCGCCTGAGGGGAAGAGATTTTCCTCCATTCCGGCAACATAGACATACGGGAACTCAAGTCCCTTCGACGAATGTATTGTCATGAGGGTAATCTTGTTGTTCGCATCCTCGTCATCAGACATGTCGATTGCGCTGAGCAAGGAAATGTCCTCGAGGAAATCGCCCAATGTCACTACCGGGAGTTCGCTGTCCGAGATCGAGTCCACATCAGTCACATTGCCCTCGATAAGAAGTTCCTCCTTGTATTGGTTCTGCCTGTCCTCCACGAAACTCTTGACACTATTCAGAAGTTCCTCGATATTCGCGGCCCTGGACTGGCTCTCTATCGAGTTATCCATCTTGAACGAAGCATAAAGCCCGGATCTGTTGGAAAGCAGGGCCGCAACAGCAAAGGCATCCTCGGTAGCCAGTCTGGCATTGGCATCAGCAATCATATCATGGAATTCCATGATTTTTCCGGCCGTACCGGATTTTATGCCGGCGGCAGCAAGAAAAGCCGGTGTGCAGGCATTGAAAAGGGACACCTGGTTTGCCCTGGCCACTGAAATCAACGCCTCCAGCGAGGTCTGTCCGATTCCTCTTGCCGGGGTATTCACGACTTGCCTGAACGACTCGTCATCATTCAGGTTCACAGCCAGTTTCAGGTATGCCATCATATCCTTGACCTCCGCCCTGTCGAAGAACGAATTTCCGGACACGATCATATACGGGAGATTCTTCTTACGGAGCGCTTCCTCCAGCGCACGCGACTGGGAATTTGTTCTGTACAATATCGCAAAATCCTGATACTGACAATGATCCTTCTCCATCCTCGCCACTATTGACGACGTTATCAGCATCGCCTCCTCCTGCTCGGTATAAGCCTTGATGAGATGAATCAGATCACCTTCCGGACCCTTGGAGTAACAGGTCTTGGGAATTCTCGATTCATTATTTTCAATGACAGAGTTCGCGGCATCCACGATGACCTGCGTCGAACGGTAGTTCCTCTCCAGACGGAACAGCTTGCAATCGGGATAATCCTTCTGGAAATTCAGGATATTCTCGATTTTGGCTCCGCGGAAAGCATAGATTGACTGGGAATCGTCACCTACCACACATATATTCCTGTGGACCTGGCTGAGCTTCTTCAAAATGAGATACTGGGCAAAGTTCGTGTCCTGATACTCATCCACCATGATATAGTCAAAACGGCTGGACACGGAAGCGAGCGCATCCTGGTTATCTCTGAACAAGATATTCATATTCAGCAGGATATCATCGAAATCCATAACGCCGGCCTGTTTGCATTTGGCCGCATACAGAGCATAGATATTGCAGATTTCAGGCTTCTTCGCATGAGTATCATTGGCAATGGCCTGATTGCTGCGCTTGTAGGCCTCCGGCGTGACAAGATTGTTCTTTGCCATCGAAATGCGGCTCAGCACATCCTTCGGCTTGTAAATCTTGTCATCCAGTTTCAGTTCCTTAAGGCATGACTTTATCGCACTGATGGAATCCCCTGTGTCATAAATCGTAAAAGATGACGGATATCCAAGACAATCGGCGAATTCGCGCAAGAACCTGATGAACACGGAATGGAAGGTGCCCATATAGAGCCTCCTCGCCTTCCTCTCCCCCACCATCGCCGCAATCCTCGTCTTCATCTCGGCTGCCGCCTTCTTGGTAAAGGTCAATGCCAGGATGCGGTCCGGCTCCCCTCCTTTCTCAAGTATATACGCGATTCGTCCGGTAAGGACTCTCGTTTTGCCGGCACCTGCTCCCGCGACTATCAGCACAGGTCCTTCCGTCTGGCTCACCGCCGCCCTCTGCTGTGCGTCAAGCCCCTCTAATATAGCGCTATTGTTTTCCATAATAAGAGCGAAATTACGAAAAATTTCAGTATCTTCGCGTCGGAAATCCGAAATACTATTAAAGGTTACCTATAATGTCAAACAACATCGATTTGAAACAAGGGCTGAACATTCCTATCTCCGGAACAGCAGCCCAGAAGACCAGAAAGACGATCGTGCCTGACGTTATCGCCATCAAACCAACTGATTTCAAGGGTCTCATCCCTAGACTTCTGGTGAAGGAAGGCGACAAGGTTTTGGCAGGTTCACCTGTTCTGTCTGACAAAAAGAACCCTGACATCCTCTTTACCTCACCGGTAAGCGGTACCATAGCGGAAATCGTCAGGGGTGAAAAAAGAAAGTTGCTTGAGGTAAGAATCAAGGCTGACGCACAGCAGGAGTTCGTTGATTTCGGCACACACAAAGTTGCAGACATGTCTGCTGCCGACATCAAGTCACTTCTCCTCCAGAGCGGTCTTTGGCCTTCTCTTATCCAGAGGCCTTACGGCATCCTCGCGGATCCGTCATTGACCCCGAAAGCAATCTTCGTATCCGCATTCACTACAGCTCCTCTTGCAGCAGTTCCTGAATTCGCATTCAAGGATGAAATCGCTTACATCCAGACTGGTGTGAACGTACTCGCCAAACTTACTGACGGCGGCGTACATTTCTCGCTCAGCAGCGAAAACTATTCAGGCACTCCTCTCCACAAGATCGAGAACGTTGTAAGCCACGTGTTCAGCGGCAAGCATCCTGCAGGCAATGTGGGCGTACAGATCAGCCATATCGCACCTATCATGAAGGGTGACACCGTATGGACTGTATCACTTCTTCTCCTCTCTGCCATCGGCAAGCTTTTCAGCACCGGAAAATATGACATGAGAAGAAAAGTTGCCGTTACCGGCCCTAAGGCCATTGATCCGGCATACGTTGACGCCCTTCCTGGAATCAGCATGAAAGACCTCAAGGACTTCTATGACAACTCCGCAAACGACCTCAGATTCGTAAGCGGTGACGTGCTCACAGGCGAAAATGTCGGCGAGAACGGATTCCTGGGATTCTTCGACAACCAGGTTACATTGCTTCATGAAGGTACTGAAAGAGAGGTCCTCGGATGGGCAAAACCATTCAGATTCGGCAAATTCAGTTCAAGCCGCACCTATTTCTCTTGGCTCTGCCCTAAGAAGACTTATGACATGGACACAAACTTCAACGGAGGCCCTCGCGCATTCGTAATGTCCGATGTTTATGGCAAAGTTCTTCCGATGGATATCTTCCCTATCTATCTCGCCAAGGCATGTCTTGCCGGTGACATCGATAAGATGGAGAAATTCGGAATCTATGAAGTCCTCCCTGAGGATCTCGCTCTCTGTGAGTATGTGGATCCTTCTAAGAACGACATTCAGGCTATAATCCAGAAAGGCATTGACCTTATGATTAAGGAAATGGCTTAATTTAACGGAAGTTATGGAAGAATCAAAAAATACAACACAGCAGCCGGGCCTTTTCGAGAAGGGCGGCAAACTTGGATTCCTTCACTCAACCGTTGACGCATTCGACACTTTCCTCCGTGTGCCTGGTACTGTTACCAGACGTGGAGCTCATGTCAGAGATGCTGTTGACCTGAAGAGAATCATGATTATCGTTGTGCTGGCGCTTGTTCCTGCAGCCCTCTTCGGAATGTGGAACGTCGGCTACCAGCATTGTCTCGCAACAGGACAGGAATGGGGACTTTTCCAGAATTTCTGGTATGGCTTCCTCAGAGTTCTGCCTCTTTATATTGTAGCGTATGTAGTAGGTCTCGGCATCGAGTTCGCTTCTGCCCAGATCCGCAACGAAGAGGTCAATGAGGGTTACCTTGTTTCAGGTATGCTCATTCCTCTCATCGTCCCTGTGGACGTTCCGCTTTGGACTCTTGCAATCGCAGTTGCATTTGCAGTGCTTTTCGGCAAGGAAGTATTCGGTGGTACCGGTATGAACTTCCTGAACCCTGCACTCCTCTGCCGTGCATTCCTTTTCTTCGCTTATCCTAGCAAGATGTCAGGCTCAAGCGTTTGGGTATCATTGAAAAACGGCGAAAGCCTCATCGACGGTGCGACAGGAGCCACTCCTCTCTCATTCGCCTCTGAAGGTCTCGACGCAATGAACAACGCCGGAGTACAGTACGGCATGTCAGCATGGGACATGTTCGCCGGAATCATCCCTGGTTCTGTAGGTGAAACATCAGTTATCGCAATCCTTATCGGAGCGGTAATCCTCATCTGGACAGGCGTCGCAAGCTGGAAGATCATGGTTTCATCAGTTGCAGGAGCACTCTTCGTAGGCTGGCTCGGCAATTTCTTCGGAGCTACTGACGTTCCTGCCTACTACCATCTTCTCATGGGTGGTTTCGCTTTCGGTACAGTATTCATGGCAACAGACCCTGTAACATCTGCACAGACCGAGTGCGGCAAGTGGATCTACGGATTCCTTATCGGCGCCCTCTGCGTTGTCGTCAGACTGTTCAACCCTGGATATGCAGAAGGCATGATGCTCGCTATCTTGCTGATGAACACATTTGCACCGCTCATTGACCACTACGTCACCGACGCTGCGATCTCAAGAAGAGCCAAGAAAGTTAAAATCGCATAATATATATAATAGGTATGAATACTAACGGAAATATATATACAGTCATCTATACGACAGTAGTCGTTGTGGTGGTAGCTGCGGTTCTTGCGTTCGTCTCAGAGACACTCAAACCGAAGCAGGAGGCCAATGTCAAGGCCGATGCCATCAGCCAGATGCTCACAGCCAGCAAGTTCTATGAGAAGAGCGAGCTCGACGCAATGAGCAACGAGCAGAAAATCGACGCATACAAAGCTGTCGCAAAGTCTTCTGTACTTGTCAATGCTGAAGGTCAGGAGTGCGGAACACTTGATCTTTCAAAGCAGGAAATCTACACTACCGGTCAGCTTAAAGCACAGGACAACCTCATCAAGAAAGGTTCAGCAGATTTCAAACTTCCTGTTTTCGTATTCGAGAAAGACGGACAGAATGTAACTGTAATCCCTTGCTATGGTGCAGGTCTTTGGGGTCCGATCTGGGGCTACATCGCTCTCAATGAGGATCTTCAGACAATCCGCGGCGCATATTTCGACCACGCCAGCGAGACTCCTGGTCTCGGTGCCAAGATTAAGGACGATCCTTCCTTCAGAGCAGAATTCGAAGGAAAGAAAGTTGATTTCGAGGACGCAGAGGCATTCCAGGTCGTGAAAGGTGGCGCAGGTGAGAAAGCCAATGCTGTCGATGCAATCTCAGGAGCTTCCATCACAAGTAAGGCTCTCGGCGTTTCCATCAACAACTGGCTCCAGGCATACAAACCATTCCTCAAAGCTGCCGCTTCCAACGTAGCACAGCCGGAGGAGGAGAATGCAGCCGATTCCCTCAGCGTTTCAGCTGATTCACTTGCAATCGCCAAATAATGAGGAGGAAATAAAATGAATGCAAAACTTAAAGAAACAATATTGAACCCGATTCTCAAGGGCAACCCTATCACTGTCCTCGTACTCGGTATCTGTTCCTCATTGGCTGTGACCGTGCAGATGAAGGGAGCCTTCGTAATGGGCCTTTCAGTAATCGTCGTTACAGCACTTTCAAACTTCATCGTATCTCTGATGAGGAATTCAATTCCTAACAGAGTTCGTATCATCGTCCAGCTCGTAGTTGTGTCGCTTATGGTTATCCTCGTGGACCAGTTCCTCAAGGCATACGCATACAGCATTGAGACCCAGCTCTCTGTCTATGTGGGACTTATCATCACAAACTGTATCGTAATGGGTCGTATCGAGGCTTTCGGTCTCGGCAACAAACCGATTCCGTCACTTCTCGACGGTCTCGCAAACGGTGCCGGATATGCCATGATTCTTCTCATCGTCGCATTCTTCCGCGAACTGCTCGGTTCAGGAACCCTCTTCGGATTCCGGGTAATCCCGCAGTGCTTCTACGATGCAGGTTATATGAACAACGGACTTGTGATTCTTCCTCCTGTAGCACTCATCCTCCTCGGATGTATCGTATGGGTACAGAGAAGCATCCAGAAAGATCTTCAGGAGAAATAACAACTAACACGCAAGTAATATGGAATATATAAGCTTATTCGTAAAGTCAATTTTCGTTGACAATATGATTTTTGCATACTTCCTCGGTATGTGTTCATACCTGGCAGTATCGAAAAACGTGAAGACAGCTTCCGGACTTGGTGCGGCTGTTATCTTTGTGCTTCTGGTCACATTGCCTATCAACTACCTCCTGAACACATACGTGCTCAGCCCGGGTGCATTGAGCTGGCTCAGTCCAAGCCTCGCAAGCGTTGACCTCAGCTTCTTGAGTTTCATCACATTCATTGCGGTCATTGCCGCTATCGTTCAGCTTGTCGAGATGGTTGTCGAGAAATTCGCACCGACTCTCTACTCTGAACTCGGTATCTTCCTGCCTCTTATCGCAGTGAACTGCGCAATCCTCGGTGGTGCGCTCTTCATGCAGCAGAAGGATTTCGTCAATGTCGGTGAAGCAACTGTTTACGCTCTCGGTTCAGGTATCGGCTGGTACCTCGCTATCGTGACATTGGCCGCAATCAGAGAGAAGATGTCATACTCCAATGTGCCTGCACCTTTGAAGGGTATCGGTATCACATTCATTACCGTAGGTCTTATGGCCATGGCATTTATGACATTCATGGGTATTTCACTTTAATAGGAGACTTGAGAAATGAATGAAATTACTCTTACAATTATAGCCTCTGCAGCAACTATCACAATAGTTACGCTTATTCTGGTAGTCCTGCTGCTCTGGGTAAAGACAAAACTTACCCCTAGCGGTACAGTCAAGATCGACATCAACGGAGGAAACAAAATCCTCGACGTAGCTCCTGGCAACTCCCTCATGGGAGCACTCGCTGAAGAGAAGATTTTCCTTCCTTCTGCCTGCGGCGGTAAAGCAAACTGCGGACAGTGCAAAGTCAGAGTTCTCGAAGGTGGCGGAAATATCCTCCCGACCGAAACTGGATTCTTCAACAGAAAGCAGATCAAGGACAACTGGAGACTCGGTTGCCAGGTCAAGGTTAAAGAGAACCTCAAGATCGAAGTTCCTGAGTCTGTACTCAGCGTCAAGAAAGTTGAATGCGAGGTCATTTCCAACCACAACGTTGCAACCTTCATCAAAGAGTTCACTGTCAAACTTCCTGCTGGTGTGCATCTCGACTTCAAGTCAGGTGAGTATATCCAGATTGATATCCCTCAGGGAACATTCAATTTCAGTGACATTGACGTAGATCCTGAGTACAGGGCAGACTGGGAGCACTTCAAGTTCTTCGACCTCAAGTGCGTAAACCCTGAGCCTACAATGAGAGCTTACTCTATGGCCTCTTACCCTGCTGAGGGCGATATCATCAAACTTAATGTGCGTATCGCAACTCCTCCATTTGACAGGACAGCGCCTAAGGGAAGCAACAAACTCCTGCCGGTTAACCCTGGTATCGGTTCTTCTTACATCTACACTCGTCACCCTGGTGACAAGGTAATGATTTCAGGACCATTCGGTGACTTCCTTCTTCCTAAGGATGACCCGGATTCACAGGAATACATCTTCGTCGGTGGTGGTGCAGGTATGGCTCCGCTCAGAAGCCACATCATGCATCTGTTCAAGACTCTCAAGACCAAGAAGCAGGTCAACTTCTTCTATGGTGCACGTAGCTTGAAAGAGGCATTCTACCTCGAGGATTATGCTGAAATCGAGAAGGAGTTCCCTAACTTCCACTTCCACCTCGCTCTCGACCGTCCGGATCCGGTAGCCGATGCAGCTGGAGTGAAGTATGTGGCAGGATTCGTTCACAACGTAATGTACGAGACATACCTTAAGGAGCACGATACTCCAGAGGATATCAAGTACTTCATGTGCGGTCCTCCTATGATGGTCAAGTCAGTCAACACATTGCTTGACAATCTTGGAGTTCCACCAGAGAACGTACTCTACGACAACTTCGGAGGTTAATCCTTCACTTTAATCATAAAACCCGTTTGGATGCATTTCCAGACGGGTTTTTTATTTGATTATATGTTCTTAAACCACCTCACGACAGTTTTTTTAAATTTTCCGGCAATTTAAGAATCATAAAAACATGCACTTAATAAGCCACTTTTCTGAGATTTGACGAAAAGGTCAGAATATATTTGCAGCAACAAAATAACTGCAAATGACACGATTCACAGACAACTGGACAAGCCGGCAAACAATTCAGCCTAGCTTAACAACATCTAATCATCACACGGCCGTTCTGACCGTAGCCTTGCTTTTACTATCATCCCTGCCGGTGTTCATTTCGTGTATCATTGACGACAGTTATTATCATAATGAAGAGGGATCCGGTGCCCCGAAAACTGTTAAGACAATTCTGACCTTTACGCCTGAGACGGGTACGATGGCAGACGGGACACTGGATATCTTCTTCTTTAATAATGACAGACTCAGAAAACTCGATTCATATCAGAGGACACAGATTCATAAGAGCAATATCATAGAAGCGGCATCAAGAGAAGGCGACAAGATTATTGTGGTCATCGCGAATTCCCACATAAAAGAGGAGGACTGCGAAAACATATATGACTATGCAGACTTGTCCGGATTATATGCCGAGCTGAAAGATGAGCGTTCCGACTACCCTATCCTGTGCGCGGAAACCACAGTAAATGCCGGACATGAAAGAAGATGCGCCATAACGCTGGAGCCGCTCATGGCACAGGTCAAAATCAACAGCATCAGCTGTGATTTTTTCAACAAGCCTTACTCGGATGCAGAACTGACGGATGTCAAGATATATCTTACAAATATCTGCAGCCGTTATCCAATAGCAGGACAGCAGCCGTCAGTCCCGGAAAGCATCATCGACTACGGAAAATTCGAGCCTGAAGATACGTCAGGATTCATTGACAGGCACCTGTTCTATCAGAGACTGGACAGTCCACTTAATGCATCCGTCATATATCCTGAGATTATGCTCTACTGCTACCAGAACATAGTGGAAGAGGAGGCTCTGGGATCTCCTTTCACAAGGCTCGTGATCGAAGGAACTCTGAACGGCGAAACCACATATTATCCTATCAATGTCAACAGAGGTGTCTGGAGCAGTCCGGACGGCAAAGCCGGAGTCTCAAGAAATGGCTGCTATGTATATGACATAACCATATCCCAGCGTGGAGTTCCCTCCCCTGACACTCCAATAGAGCCGGGAACAGTCACGTGCAACTTAAGCATAACACCTTGGCAGGAACAAGATAAAAGAAACGTAACCTTCTGATTATAAGACAATGCCACACAACACTTACAAATTGACGACAGCAATCATCATGTCGATACTCGTGTCATGTTCCAGAGATACATCATCATACGACATGGCAGAGGCAATGCTGACATTAAACACAGGTACAATGTCCGTCACGCGCACCACGGATCCGGACGAGGAAAGGATTACTGACCTGAACATCTTCATATTCGACGAAAACGGAAGCCTGGAACGCCATGTGTTTCTCGGCAGGAATTCACTTCCTTCCACGAAAAACGGCATTGAATACAGATTCACTTGGCTTCGCGGCAAAAAGTGTCAGGTCTATGCATGTTCCAACTTCGGATTCGACATTGTGGGCATCAGCTCGACGGAAGACCTGAAAGAATACCGATATCATCTTTCTTACCCGGATGAATACAGCCGTGGCGTACCGATGTGCGGGAAAAGCGACATTACTGTCATTGACAATAACAACAGCGTCATCAATGTCAAGATGGAGAGGCTGATGGCCAAGATCTCCCTGTCGATAGACCGCAGGAAACTGAACAAGAACATCAGTTTCAATGTCAGGAGCGTGAGAATCGGCGGCTGCCCCAAATCTGCGGCATTGTTCTCACCTAGCGCGGCAGAAGGAAGCAATGACGTATTCAGCAACGGCTATATGAAGAGTTACAGCGATGCCGACGACCTCAACATTGATGAAAAGACAGGTATAAGCAGAGAAGTCAATGTCTATATGCTTGAAAACAGGCAGGGCAATCTGCTTCCAGATGCAAAGACAGAAAAGGACAAGATTCTGGATTCATCAGATGCCCTGTCCGAAGTATGCTCCTACATTGAGTTGAAAGCCGAGTACAAGTCAGACTCTCTGTTCACGGGACCCGAAGAATATCTCATCTACAGGTTCTACCTGGGTGATACCCCTTCAAACTTCGATGTAGTAAGAAACTGTCACTACCACATTACGGTTGTTCCGAGCGGGTCAGGAATTGAGGAGGACAGCTGGAGAATCGACAAATCCAATCTGTACAGATACGGAAAAACTGCCATCACGGTCCATCCGGCAAAATATCTGGAAGGAAAGGTAGGTGAAGACCTCCATATATGGGCTGAAGTAAATCCGGAAGGCGCAAGGATGGAGTTCGGCAAAGAAGAACTCGAATACGACAAAAGCCGTGGCATATACGACTATTCCATGGACAAGGACAATCACGGAGTCACGCTGCACCTGAAAAGTCCTGGAAGTGGAATTGTCTATATCGAAGCCGGTGCGCCTGCCGATGCTGCGGAAATGGTTGCAATAACTGTCAATCCCTGAACACTTATGAACAGATATATTTCAATTCTGCTGGCAGGACTGGCAGTTGCCAGTTCTACTGCGTGTCATGAGATAACGGAAGACAAGGGCACTGAAAGTCCTCTCAGACCGGAAATAATAGCCACCAAGGCCGATTATACCGCTAATTTCTGTGTGGGAGACAGTTTTTCATTGTCCGCTTATCTTGTCGAGCCCGATAAGGAACCTGTCACGGATTATCTCTGGAACATGAAAATGACATTGACAGGAAACAAATGGGTCGGCGAGTATCCGGTCTTCTGGATGGATGGACAGGAGATTGAATTCTATGCAGTCAGCCCTTATTTCAGAGAACAGGACAGCAGCCGCGGCATTCGTCCCGGGACTCCCGGAACCAGTCCAGTGTTGTATTATGACACTCCGGAAAGCACTGTGTTCCAGACAGATATACTTGCCGGCATTGACAGGCGCTCTTCAGGCGTGGTCCATTTGGAGTTCAACCATATAACATCGTGTGTCAGGTTCGCCGTAGGAAGCAATTTCGAAGAAGGAGCCAAGGTAAAGTCTATAACAATCTCCGGAATTGCCGGTTCCGGAACATACCATCTCGACAAAGGGACATGGGAAACCGGAGACCGGAAATACTCTGTACATGACAATGATATAGGTTTCACAATGAAAAACGGAATGGGCAGGGGGACCATCATTTCTGAGCGGTATTTCTATCTGCCCTCCCAGAACTTTACGCAAGATGGTGACGCAGTACATATCAGCATTGATGAAGACGAGTTCATCACGGATGGCGAGATTCCGCTGAACGGAACCACATGGGAGCCGGGAAAGATATACACATTTTATCTGAATTATTACGGAGGGCGTTTCTCCGCCACAGACACGGAAACACTTTTCAAGGCAGGTCATTATGAAATCGATGACTCTGACGAGATAGAAGGAGAAATTTAGAAAGACAAGTGATATGAAATCGAAATTGACATTGATAAGCGCTGCTGCCGCTGTTGTACAATTGGCGTCATGCAATGGAAATCCTCTTGAGGATATTGACTACAATGACCCTGTTTTTCACGCTCTGACTGAGACGGAATCAGGGACAAAGACTATGCTCGGAAAAGAAGACAATGCAGGAAATGTCCCGATAATGTGGTCATCCGGGGACGAAATCATAGTGACCGGTGACAGCAGGGAGAAAGCATGTTCATACTATAAGACAGCAGACAAGAACACATCTGCAGCTGAATTCAGATATGACAGGAGTAAAAACGGGAACCGGAGGACTCTCAAGAAAGACAAATGGTATGCCTTCTATCCGTCATCTTCGTATTCATTCTCCGGAGAAGAACATATCATGGAACTGCCTCAGAAGCAGACATATTCACCTGACAACATAGGAGAGGGAGCCATGCCGATGTATGCCGTGTCCGATGACGACAATCTGAGTTTCCGGAACCTCTGCGGAATATTGCGAATCAGATTGAACTCTCTGAAAAACAGATTAAGTATCAGCAGGATAAAGATTGCATCCGACAAGGACCTGAGCGGTAAAATAATACGGTACTCGGCCCAGGATGGAATCGGATATCTGACAAGTGAAGGGAGCAGCAAGGCTAGCGCGTGGCTGGAGTGCCCCAAAAACGTAGTCCTATTCTCCGATCCTGCTGATTTTTACATAGTTATGCCTCCAGGACGCCACTCTAATTTCAAACTCCAGTTGTGTGGCAGCAACGGTGTGAATTTCATATATGCCACGCCGAAACCGATAATAATCGAACGGTCAGGAATCACCACTCTGGATTTGGACCTGTCGAAATTCATATGCACAGGCACTGATGATATAATTGCCGGCAAGGACAACAGCGCCCTTACGGGACTGGAATACTCTTTTACAGGAGGTGATGAAGACATCTTTCTTTTTAAAGATGGTGAGAAGGGTAACATTGATCTCACCAGCATGATCAGCGAGAATTATGAGAATGGTGACTCCGTGACCAAAGGAGTAGCCTGGCATAGTGAATTCAGTACAGACGGAGGAAAGACATGGAGCAGGACACTGCCTGACATGTTCTCTTCATTTACGCTTTCCGGAAATGGCGATAAAGAGCACGATATCATTTCATACGAAGTGACGCAGTCTCCTGATGACAGGGAATGCAAAGTAAGACTGGTGCAGGAAATGAGCGGAAAGAACAAGGAATTCTCTGTCAGACAACTGTCCAGCGCCATCATCGTTGAAGTGGAAACCAAATCGGCAAATGAACTCCTGACCATATTCTACAGGAACGGCAACAATATTGAGACCGCATATTACGATGACAGGACGTCCACGTCTTTTAAGCCGTCCAATTATGAAGAAGTCATAACCCACAAATACAAAGACATCGGCATCCACAGGGTTATCCTGAAAGTCAGAAAAGGTATACCGGCTCTGGAGAATCTTTTCCTCAAGAACTTTTATGTCAAGTCGCCTTACAGAATCCACTCCGTGGATATCAGCCATGTCGATTTTACGGAAATAACCAGCCTGAAGAAATTGTTTGACAACTGCGTCAAGGTCTCGAAAATCATACTCCCCGCACCGGGGACAAAGACACCGGTGCTCAAGAACATTTCAGGCCTGTTCTTCAACTGCCAGTCATTGAAAACAGCCGACTTGAGATGGATTGACAGCAAAGTACTTGAGGATATCTCGGATTTATTCAAGTATTGCTATTCTCTGGAATCAGTTGACCTGAGTTCAATATGCACTGACCATGTAACAAACATGGCGAACACGTTCTACTACTGTCGTAGTCTTAAAGAACTGGATGTGAGACATTTCAAGACATCAAACGTCACTGATTTCACAGGCATGTTCAGTTCATGCACAGGACTGACCGCCCTTGATGTCACCGGCTTTGACACCTCAAATGCCACCTCAATGACTACCATGTTCAGGAATTGTTCATCCCTCAGGACTCTTGACGTCTCAGGATTCAACACTTCAAAGAACACAAGTTTCGGCGACACGTTCAGCGGATGCGAATCGCTCGAAGAACTAGATGTCTCAGGATTTGACACAAGAAGCGCCAAATATTTCAATGGGACATTCCAAGGATGCCGGAAACTCAAGAAACTGGACGTAGGCGGATTTGACATGTCTGAGGCTGTCAATACGTCTGACATGTTCAATTATTGTTCATCTGTCACCGAACTCGACGTCTCAGGCTTCAGGACAAGTTCCCTGGAAGACATGAGCTACATGTTTTCGTCCATCAATGTTCCGCATCTGGATCTGTCAAAATTCGACTTTTCCTGTGCGACCAATATGAGAGGAATGTTCTCTTACTGCAAAACGGACTCGCTCGTATTGTCCGGGATTCATGCACCGAATCTCACCAATGCGTACATGATGTTCTTTCAGACCAATACAAAAAGCATTACGATAAAAGACCTGGAATGCCACGAAGGATGCAGTTTCAGCAATATGTTCAACCAAAGTACTGTGGAAAAAATAACATTGACCAACTTCAATGGTGCAAATGGATCTGATATGAGCTACATGTTCAACTCCTGCCGCCATCTGAAGAGACTCATTCTGGACAATTTTTCCACAGACAATGTCCAGAACATGAATCACATGTTTACGGCCTGCTACATACTGGAGGACCTCGACTTGTCCATGTTCAAGACATCAAATGTCACAAATTTCAACTGTATGTTCCAGGGCTGCAGGGCACTTACGTCAATGGACCTGTCATCTTTCGACACGTCGAACGGAAAGGAATTCTACAGCATGTTCGAAGACTGCACAGGGGTTTCAGAACTGGATGTCAGCAATTTCCGCTTCAGCAGTGCGACCAGCATGAACAATTTGTTTGCAAAAAACTACAATCTGCGTTCAATACGCATGGACATGAGAGACATTCCGGCAAACTGTACCCTCAGCAAGGTCGTGTATGGTGTAATGACTGTCGGAACAATGTTCTGCAAAGACAACGTACAGGATTCGAGAATAACCGAGTCCCTTCCAAAAGACTGGACCATCTCATCATTTTAAGATTCAGCGATATGGACAAACGCAACTATCTGATTTTCATATCAGCATTGACACTATTCTCATGCGGGAAACAATACGTGACGAAATCTCAGGACGATTTTGTCAATGCTGAAGTCATCTCACCTTCCTATACACGCGTCTCCACGGGAAATGAAACTGGAGGCAAGATTCCGTTGATGTGGGAAGCAGGAGACAGGATTAGAATCTTCGGAACCGGATCTTCTGCCGGAAGCACATATGTCACCTATGATTCCGGGACAAAAACAGCCAAATTCAAATACGATGAAACTGTCCCGGACAATGTGAGACTCCCCTGCGGAGAGACCTTCACGGCTATGTATCCGGCAGAATATCTGCCTTCCGGACGAGTAGTGACTTTCCCCGGGCAGATTACCATTCCGTATCCGGAAAAGAATAATTCACATATGCCAATGCTCGGTTATGGTGGGCGCAAGTCAATGATATTCAGATATTCAGCCGCCGCAATCAGAGTCAGGCTATATAGTCTGACAAAGAATATTCCAATGCAGGAACTCCGTATCGGCGCCCGACAGGACATGAGTGGAGGAGCCGGCAAGATAGAAGACAACGGCACCATCACGTGGTACAATACCGGAAACGAAGATTCCATTTTCGGGAATATCGTGAGAGTCCGTATCGGCGGGAACACGGATGGGAACGCCAATGAAAACACTGATGAAAATGCAACTGGCATGGCTGAAATTACCACCAATGATACAATAAGCCTGACCATATCGGTACCGCCGGGAGAGTATTCAAACCTGGCGTTTCAGATACAGGATGTTGAAGGGAACTGGCACTCCTATTTTGTTCCGGGAAGCAAGACTATGGCACAGGGGACATTGACAAGTTTCACATTGCCGTGCGAAGCATTCAGCAGCGCGGACGGCCCCATTGAAAAAGGCCAGCACTTCAGCCCGCAAATCACAATGGAATACAAACTGACAGCCGCACACGATGCAGACAAGCACACGATATCTGTCGAAAGCTGCCGGGAAGAACAGTTCGCGGACGGAAGAATCCTGACTACAAACATACCATGGGCAACCGAATTCAGCATTGACGAGGGAGAGTCATTCAGCAAATCCGTGCCGCCGGATATCTTCGGAAGCTTTGACATCAGCGGGACAGGGATAAGTCATACGGCCGCCGTCACGGCAGGGACAGGCTCGTGCATAGTCAGAATACGTCAGCTCGTAAGCGGAAAGACACAGGACATCCGAATTAGTTGCCCTGGCCAAGCCTGAGATATTTGGCAGTATAAGTCTTACCATTTGCAGCAAGTTGCTCCGGAGTTCCTTCGAATACTAGACGTCCTCCGGCATCTCCCGCATCAGGACCGAGTTCTATGACCCAGTCTGCCGCACGTATCACGTCCATGTTATGCTCGACGACTACTACCGTATGACCTTTCTCCAGAAGCGCATCAAATGCTTTCAGCAACCTCTCCACATCATAGAAATGAAGTCCGGTAGTAGGTTCATCGAAGACGAACATTATCTTCTTGGATTCAGGACGGTCAAGCGACGAATTCATCGAGAGGAAATACGCCAGTTTGATACGCTGGCTCTCACCTCCTGACAAAGTGCTGCTGCTCTGCCCGAGCTTGATGTAAGACAGGCCTACATCCACCAGCGGCTGAAGTTTTCTGGCTATCGACTTGGCCTCCGGCTCAGGCTGCGCACCAAAGAAAGATATGGCTTCATCGACACTCATGTTCAGGATATCGTCAATATTCTTTCCCTTGTAGCGGACCTCCAGGATTTCAGGCTTGAAGCGCTTTCCTCCGCAGGCCTCACATACCATCGTCACGTCAGCCATGAACTGCATGCCGATATGCACGAAACCCTCACCCTGACACTCGGAGCAACGGCCTCCGTCCTGGTTGAAAGAGAAATATGATGGCGTAAATCCGTTGATTTTGGCAAACTGCTGCTCACTCATCAGTTTACGGATATCATCGTACACCTTCAGATATGTCACGGCATTGGACCTCGAACTCTTTCCGATAGGATTCTGGTCCACATATTCTATGGCTGAGATTCTGTCCAGATTGCCAGTCAGTTTTCTGAATGTTCCCGGCAAAGAACCGGTCTGGTTCAGATGCCTGTAAACTGCTGGATACAAAATATCACCGACAAGAGAAGACTTGCCGCTACCGCTGACTCCAGAAACGACAGTCAGGACACCAAGCGGGAACTTTACATTGATATCCTTAAGGTTATGCTCAAGAGCGCCTTCAATGCCAATGTAATATGTCCAGTCACGTTTTTCCCTGGAGACACGCTGACGGGTTCCTGTCAGATACTGGAGAGTAAGCGACTTTTCAACGACAGCTGCAGGCATCTCCGGCCTGACCTTGCCCTGGAAAACGACCTCCCCGCCATTGACACCGGCCAAAGGGCCCATGTCGATGAGCATGTCCGCCGCCTTGATGATTTCCTCATCATGCTCGACCACGACCACAGTGTTGCCAACATCACGGAGACGTCTCAGAACACTTATAAGCCTGTCTGTATCACGCGGATGCAGTCCGATGCTCGGCTCATCCAGAATATACATCGAACCTACAAGGGAACTGCCAAGGGCAGTGACAAGATTAATTCGCTGGCTCTCACCGCCGGACAATGTGTTGCATGCCCTGTTCAATGTCAGATAAGCAAGTCCGACATCGGAAATATACTGCAGGCGGGACATAATCTCGGCAATAGCCTTATCCGCGATGGAATGCTCATATTCAGTAAGTCTGATATCGCGGAAGAACGACAGAAGTTCGCCAGCATTCATGCAGAGGAGTTCGTAAATGTCCTTTCCTCCGACTTTGACATAGAGTGCATCTTTCCTGAGACGGCTGCCATGGCACTCATGACACACTGTCCTCCCGGAATAACGGCTCAGGAGATATTTGTACTGGATTTTATACCTGTTGGCCTCGACCCACTTGAAGAATTCATTGATACCGATAAGGGATTCCTCCTCAGTTTCCGCTTTCTTGCCCTCCCAGATGAGATTCTTGACCTTCTCGGAAAGATTGCAATAAGGTTCGAAAATAGGAATGCCATACTTGTCCGCGACACTTACAAGATGGTCCTTGAACCATCCCATTTTCTCACCCTTCCAGCACGCAATGGCCCCGTCATATATGCTCAACGTCTTGTCCGGGACCACAAGGTCTTCGCTCACGCCTATTATCTTGCCAAGTCCACCGCATACGGGGCATGCACCAAGAGGGCTGTTGAAACTGAACATATACTCATCCGGCTCACGGAACGTCATTCCATCAGCCTCAAACCGGTTGACAAAGCTCTTGATGCAGGTATCTTTCTCCCCGGATTCGGAAACGGACTCACGCCACACTGACATTGACCCGTTCCCCTTATTGAAACAGGACGCGATGGAGGCATGGAGACGCGCCTGCATGTCCTCCCAGTCAGGCTGCGGCATAGGCGACCCGTCAGACATGACTGGCAGCCCGTCGCGCATTGAAGGAATCTTCATCCTGTCCACCATAAGCATCAGCCCCGGCCGGAATTCGCCGGAAGAGGATGCCTGAAGGACATCGTCAATCCTAGTGACACCGCCGGCTTCGCTCCAAAGGCGGGAATAGCCCTCTTCTTTCAATGACAGCAGAAGCTCCACCTTATCACTGCGTCTGTCCCATCCCAGGTCCGCCAGAAGATATACAGATGTAGGAATCTTGCTCCCGAGCACAAACTCCATCACGTCATTTCCGCTATGGCATTTGACCTCAACTCCGCTCACAGGAGAGAAAGTGCGGCCTATCCTTGCGAAAATGATACGCAGATAGTCATATATCTCTGTGGTGGTAGCAACTGTAGAGCGAGGATTCTTGGTATTGACCTTCTGCTCGATTGCAATCGCAGGAGGTATGCCCTCAATGGACTCGACATCAGGCTTGCTCATTCGTCCCAGGAACTGTCTCGCATAAGATGACAGACTCTCAGCAAAACGCCTCTGCCCTTCGGCAAACAAAGTATCGAAAGCCAATGACGACTTGCCGGAACCTGAGATTCCTGTGACCACCACCAGCTTGTTACGAGGGATTTCGACGCTAACATTCTTCAGATTGTTAACTTTTGCCCCTTTGATTATAATGTTCCCACTATCTGCCATAAACGATTATCTAAGAATACCCGCACCTGACGAGGATTGTCAATGCCGGGATTATCAAACCAGACGACAAAAATAATCATTTGTAAAGAGACGACAAACTCCGGACGCAATAACTATGAACCTGCAGAACCGCAAACCCCCATATACGAAAAATGCCCCTCATTTTTCATGAGAGGCACTTGGCGGTGCGGAAGGGGCTCGAACCCTCGACCCCGGGCGTGACAGGCCCGTATTCTAACCAGCTGAACTACCGCACCGGAAGTTGCTGTGTTTGGTTTGTTTCTCAAACGCGGATGCAAAGTTACGTATAAAATTTGAACCTGCAAGTATTTCCGCCAAAAATTTTAACAAATTTGAAAATAAATTGTTTTAATGAGTAACAATAACGGCAAAACACAGACGAAAAAACCACGTCATCCTGCGACTGGCACAAAATGACGTGGTATAAACTTTCGAAAGATTTTCTGTCAAAAGTTATTTTTTAAGGATTACTTAACTTCGATCACCTTGTGGGCAACTTCAGGCTCGACTTTGACAATCTTAGGGATGTTTACCTTGAGAACACCGTGCTCAACCTGTGCGCTGATCTTTTCCCTGTCAGCATCGTCAGGAAGCAACATGGTCTGTTGGAATTTACTATAAGAGAACTCACGACGCAGATAATGTGCGTGCTTCTTCTCACCATTCTCTTCTTTGTTCTCCTGTTTCTTCTCCATATTTATGACGAGGTCGCCATTCTCATCGAGAGTGACATTGAAATCCTCTCTGGTCATGCCAGGAGCTGCAAGCTCGAGGTCATAACTCTTTTCGTTCTCAAGTACATTGATTGCAGGAGCTGTAGCATTTGACCTCTCCATCCAATCATTATCAAAGAAATCATTGAAAAATCCTGGTAACCAATTCTGGTTATTTCTTCTTGAAGGTACCATAATAAAATCTCCTATTTTTAATATTTTTATAATCATTTCCAATTCCGAAGTCTCAGTTCCCAAGGCCTGCGCCCTGCCGGAACCCTTCTGGAATCCGCCCCGTCTTTCAACGGAACGACTAGAGATAAGTCAATCTATGTGCCATTCCAGAAAAAGTCCCTTTCTTCGCCAAATTGGCATATAAAAAGACATTTTGACACCGATTTATTGCCATTTTGTCGCTTTTACCAGACAAGATGTCACAAAAACACATCCGTAAGCACTTCAACAACATTGATAATTACCCCGACAGTATGTATTTTTGCCGATAAAGAACAAAAACGACGGATGGCACGCGAAAACAAAAAGAAAAGAACATTGGCCGGAAGGCTCTGGAGGCTTCTGCTGGTAAAGATACCGGCAGCCTTCCTGGCATTGACAATCCTATGGGTCGTGGCACTCAAGTGGATTCCGGTAGCGGTTACGCCATTGATGATCCAGAGGAGCATCCAGCACATTGACGACAAGAATTTCCACACGCACAAGACCTGGGTCAGCTACAGGAAGATCTCTTCTGAAATGGCACGTGCAGTAATCGCCAGCGAGGACAACCTGTTCGACACGCACAACGGATTCGACTGGAAACAGATCAACCAGGCCATCTCGGACCACGAACAGAAAGGGAAACGGCTGAGAGGAGCCAGCACCATATCGCAGCAGACCGCCAAAAACGTCTTCCTCCTCCCAACCAGGAGCATCATCAGAAAAGGATTCGAAGCCTATTTCACGGTACTGATAGAGAAAATCTGGGGCAAAAGGAGAATAATGGAGGTCTATCTCAATGTTGCAGAAATGGGAAAGGGAATCTATGGAGCACAGGCCGCCGCGGAACGATTCTTCCACAAAGACGCGGCAAAACTATCCCGCAGAGAAGCCTGCCTAATAGCCGCCTGCCTGCCCAATCCATTGAAACGCAACGCATCCGCACCGACACAATATGTAAGCAGGAGAGCATCAATGATAGAAGGCTTGGAAGCGAAGCTCGTTTATCCAGACTGGGTGTACCACAGAAACAGGTCCGGCTCATCTGTAGATAAAGGAAGGACAGGAAAGAAAACGAACAAAGGAGCGAACAAGAATGTTCATAAGAAAACCCGATAATCCTTTGCAGAAAGGAATTCTGGTTCTAACTTTGCGTAATAAAACAGGCTTACGGGAGCCCTCATGAATCTTACGGCAAGAAACCCGTACGACTTGCCATAAAACTGAACATGGCGATGGACGCAATTGTAAAGACCGATTTCAATTTCCCGGGACAGGTCGGCAAGTATGTCGGGAAAGTACGCGATGTCTATGACATTGACGGCAAGTATCTGGTAATGGTAGTTTCCGACAGGATTTCCGCATTTGACGTGGTTCTTCCAAAGGGAATTCCTTTCAAGGGACAGGTACTTAACCAGATAGCAGCGAAATTCCTCGACGCGACATCCGATATCGTGCCTAACTGGAAAATAGCATCACCTGACCCTATGGTCACAGTCGGCTACAAATGCGAGCCATATAAAGTGGAAATGGTCATCCGCGGCTGCCTTGCAGGACACTCATGGAGAGAATACCAGGCAGGCAAGCGCACACTCTGCGGCGTAACCCTCCCCGAAGGCATGGTAGAAGGACAGATGTTCCCGGAACCTATCATCACCCCATCTGCAAAAGCATCTGAAGGACACGATGAAGACATCACCCGCGAAGAAATCATCGCACAGGGCATCGTACCGGAAGAAGATTACATAAAAATCGAAGAATACACCAGAGCAATCTTCAAGCGCGGACAGGAAATCGCAAAGAAAATGGGACTCATCCTCGTGGACACCAAGTACGAATTCGGAAAACGCGATGGTCAGATTTACCTCATGGACGAAGTCCATACACCTGACTCCTCACGTTACTATTACGCTGACGGCTACGAAGAAAGACTCCGCAAAGGCGAAAAACAGAAACAGCTTTCCAAAGAGTTCGTAAGAGAATGGCTCATGGCCAACGGATTCCAGGGCCAAGACGGCCAGAAAGTGCCGGAAATGACACCGGAAGTCGTTTCCCACATCACCGACAGATACATTGAACTTTACGAAAAGATCACAGGAACGAAATTCGAACGTCGCGAGTACTCTGCAGAAGGAATCTGCAACAACGTGACAGAATACCTGAAGACCATAAGATAGATCAATGCCATCGGGCAAGACGATATTTGACACTGCCCATATTCAGATGGTAAAACATACCGGAGACGGAATCCGCCCTCGACAATGCAGTCCTCACCCAGGAAACCGGGTCGATGACAAATTGGACCGGAGGGCGGATTCCGTCTTCAATAAAGCCAAGCCGCTCATAGACAGCACCATCCGTCCACTCCATATCAGCATAGCTCATGATATCATCAGGATGCACATCCTCCTCAAAGGCCTTAAGTACCTTACCCATTCCCCCTACAACACGCACATCAGGAAGAGAAGCATAACGCACCCACTCATAAGAACGCACAGTCCTACCCTCCTTCACCCAAGTCCTCCCGGAAGAGAAGGAAGCCACAGCCACCAGTTCTCCAACCTTCGTAAACACCCCATAGCGATATCTGGAAGCGGCATCACGATAAGAATGACACCTGTCCAGAAACGAAGCAGCCTCCTCTTTTCCGATTCTCGAAATGAAAGTATTTCTTGCAAAAATAGATCTGAACCGACCAAGCTGTGCCAGCAGCCTCGGCCTCATCATCTCAGGCCTTCCGCGCCACATATCCTCAGGCACAAGCACCTTCCTGCCGGACAATCCAGAAACCGCATCACACAGCCCGACATGCTGACTTTCAGCATCTTCCATTGACATTGACCTCACCGGAACAGGAATAACATTGACAGTGCCGCACACAAAGACACTGAACCCGTCATTGACAGTTTCAGTTGCTGCAATCCCGTTTTGCGAAAGGAAATCACGTATTTCAGAAATAAAATCCATCAGTCATCACTCCCCCGGGAAACCCTGTCCACAGCACTCATCACCTGATCGTAACCATAGCCACGCCCGAGCGCAAACCGAATCAGTTTCAGCCTCCACTGCGGATCCGCCTTCAGAGTCCTGTACTTCGCCGCAATCACCGACTCCAGCTTCCTGTCCGCAGAAGCCGCATCGATTTCCTTCAATGCCTCATCGACAGTTTTCCTGTCAATGCCCTTGCGCATGAGCATGAAACGGATCTTCTGGGCACCCCAGCCGGAAATGGACGCTTTTTCCCGGGCAAAGGCCGAAGCATAACGCAAATCATCTACAAACCGGTCAGAAACCAAAGACGCAACTATCTGTTCCGCAGCATCCTCGTCACCATCCATCGCCTTTAGAGCCTTGGTCCTCATGTCCGCCGAGCAGCACTCCTTCCTGGAGCACTGAGCCTGCAGACGCCCCAACACCTTCACATACAACTCATTATCCATACTCTAGAAATAAAGGCCAATGTTAAGATAAGCACCAGGCTTGTACTGCTTGCGTGACGCCCAATGGACATCGATTTCAACAGGACCTATGATGGAGTTGTAAGAATACTTGAGACCGGCCCCGAACACACCCTTAGTCTTGTCAACATGTCCGAAATCCTTAATCTCAGCGACAGTAACAGCATAGTTGAACATCGCCGTAAGGTAATTGTTCTTGAACAACTTGAAACGGAAATCAGTACGCGCTATAGCAAGGAAATTCGCACATGCCGTAGCATAGTTGATTCCGGCAAAAGTCATCTGCTGGTCAAGATATCTGCCCGGAATCGCACCGCCCATGACATTGACATAAGGCAAAGTCGGATCACCTCCGAAGAGATAACGCGCCTGCAGAGAAGGAATAATCGCGAGCGCACCCCTCGTCTGAGCCACCGCCTTCACATCGAAGGTCAATGAATGGAAAGGATCCACATGATAATTGGTTCCATGGAAAATCCATTCATAGCCAATTCCGAGAGTAAAGCCCCTCGTAGGGAAATAACCATCATCGAAAGTATCAGCCCTCATATTGCCGAACACTGACTGATAATTATTTGTAAGATGCCCGAAATCATAATCTCCGGAGACCTTGTCAGTCATCGCGGAATTAAGCTTGAAATAATTATTTCTGATACCCGCCCTCATATCGAACCTCCTCCAACGGATATTCGAAAGGTAGATTTCCTGCATCATATTGAAATAGGCCACCTTATAGTCACTGGTACCAAGTTTGAACTGATTACGGTCAGTCCACTTGAAAAGAAAAGAGGCATTCAGAGTAGGCCCCTTAGGCGCCATCAGATAGAAATGGGCCTTGCCATAAGGATTTGTACCCACCTTTCCGGTAAAATCGACTGCAGGTCCCTGAAGCCTGTGGACATTCAGACCGAAATTCAGCAACACCGAGACAATCTCCTCGGAATCAAACCGTCCACCGATTCCGAACTGATGGATAGGACCTCTCTTGCAATGAATCAGAAGCCCGAACGGCTCACTCTTCCCGACCAGTTCATAAGTCACGTAATCGAAGGCATTGGTACCGAAAATAATCGCCACAGCATCCTCAATGGCACCTTTTCCGATTGTCTGGTTCGGTCTTATGCCAATCTTTCCCATAAGGTAGCGGGACTCCTTGTCAGACACGCCGGTAATCTCCACGCTCGAAATCCTCACCGGCTCGGAATTGATGTCAATCGCCCTGCGGTTGTGAAGTTCCGTGCGGAAAGGACCTATCAATGATTTCAGGCTGTCCAGTTTGTCGATCTGTGTCAATGCTGCCTCATAGCCCCTGTCAATGATAGTACTGATGCTCCTGTCGTCGAAGCTCATCATCGTAAACTCATCCAGACTAGGCTTGATGGTCACGTCAGGAATCCCCACATTCTTCTCATACGACTCCCTGCCGAGCATGTCCACACCCTGGGAAATGATATCTCCAAGGTTATTGAGGCCGGAATAATCACGGAAACCGGACGAAAGGTCCACACCAATGATAATGTCCGCGCCCATGGCCTTCGCAATATCGGTAGGATAGTTGTCCCTCATGCCTCCGTCCACCAGCACCATTCCGTCAGTCTTCACAGGAGCAAATACTCCAGGTATCGACATTGTCGAACGCAGTGCCGTATTAAGTTTGCCCTCATACCAGATTTTAGGCTTGGCAGTAACCATTTCAGTCGCCACGCACACGAACGGGATAGGCAGTTCCTCGAACGACATATTGTCCTGATAACCTACTGTAAGCGAACTGAATATATTATTCACATTCTGTCCGAAAGCAAAGCCGGAAGGCAAACTGCCGAGCAGATTGTCCCTCACGACTCTAGTGGCATCCTCACCCTTGGCCGCGCCAAAATGAATCTGGTCATATTTCCTTTCAGTGCCGGTATATTGGACATTCTCCTCCATGCGCTCCACATAGTCCTTCTTGGCATAATAGAACGGGAACGAGAGAAGAATCTTCTCCTTGTACTTGCTTGTAGCGTATGAGATGTAGTCGCGCGGCACCTTGTCCGTCAATGCCACATCCCAGTCAAAGGACCTGAGGATGGAATCCATCTGTTCAGGCTGGTAGCCAAGGGAATACAGAGAGCCTATCAGACCTCCCATGCTGGTTCCGAGCACCACATCGACAGGAATTCCCAATGAGTCCAGACACTTGATGACTCCGATGTGGGAGGCGCCTTTCGCCCCGCCTCCGCTCAAGACCAATGCAACTGTAGGCCTCTTTTCACGTATCATAGAAAGATAATCCCGCAGAGACTCCAATGAAAGGGAATCGCGGGTTTCGTCAATGCCAGGAACCTGTTTTTCCGGCAGACTGTCCGCAAAGACCGGCATTGACGCACATAAAAATGACGCCAGTGCAGCCAACAATGTCAAAATTCTCCCACGCATAGCCTACAATAAATTAACAGTTAGTCAGATATTCTTATTTGTCACCATGTTTTCCGGCAAGCATACCGCAGGCCGCAAAAATGTCCTCACCCCTCGAAGCACGTATTGTCGATGTGATGCCGGCCTTGTTCAGACGGTCACGGAAAACCTCCATAACCCCCTCAGGAGAAGATACATATGGGAAGTCAGGAATCTTATGAAACCGGATGAGGTTCACGCGGCATTCCAGACCGGAAAGCAGACGGATAATCCCATCCGCATGACGCTTGTCATCATTGAAACCGGAAAACATCGTATATTCGAAACTTACACGCCTCTGGCCTGTGAAGTCATATTGACGGATAAGCGAAATCGCATCTTTCAGCGGATAAGCCTTCTGGACCGGCATCAGTTCGCCACGCTCATCAGGGAAGGCATCATGCATACTGATAGCAAGATGACACCTAGTTTCATCCAGATAGCGCTTGAGATTAGGCAAAACACCTATGGATGAGAGGGTTATACGCTTCGGGCTCCATCCGAACCCCCAGTCGGCAGTAAGAACTTCTATCGCTCTGCGAACATTCTCATAGTTATCCAAAGGCTCACCCATACCCATAAATACTGTACCTGTAAGGTCAGCAGCCTCATCCACTGAAATAAACTGGGAAAGGATATCGGCAGCCGACAGATTGCCATGGAACCCCTGACGGCCGGTCATACAGAACTTGCAGCCCATCTTGCATCCGGCCTGAGATGACACGCAAAGCGTCTTCCTGTCCAGTTCCGGAATCATGACAGCCTCAATGCTGCTGGACTCCACCTTTCCGGGATTTTCCCCTTCGATGGCATTCAGTCCGCCGCCGTAAGCGCAAGTCACAGGGAAAAGGTACTTCTTGGTACCGTCCGAGGACTCGCGGCAGTCCGAATAGGCAACCGCTCCTGTCTCATATTTCTCCGACAACTTCTCCCTTCCCGCCTTGGAAAGGTTCGTCATCTCATCTATTGTCTTTACTTTTTTCTTGTATAGCCACTGGGCAATCTGGCCGCCCGCATAAGACGGCAGCCCGCATTGGACAGCTATTTCCTTCAACTCCCCGGGAGTCTTCCCAAGCAGTTTATATTTAATCACTTCGCTCATAACTCTACAAATTTAACTAATTTTTCATTTCTAATTACTGCGTTTTTTCTATCTTTGTAAAGAATGCGGAATAATCCGCAGATAAGAACAAAAAATAACACATTATGGCTAAAGAAGCAGTAAAAGACGCCGGCGCCCAGGTTGATACCGGGAAACTGAAAGCGCTGCAGGCGACGATCGACAAGATTGAAAAAGACTATGGGAAAGGCACGATCATGAAGCTGGGAGATCAGCCACAATGGGATGAACATCAAGTAATACCGAGCGGCTCCATCGCTCTCGACCATGCTTTGGGAATCGGAGGATACCCTAAGGGCAGAATCATAGAGATCTACGGACCTGAGTCCAGCGGTAAGACCACCTTGGCTATCCACGCTATCGCACAGGCCCAGAAACAGGGCGGAATTGCAGCGATGATAGATGCTGAACATGCCTTCGACCGTTCTTACGCGAAAGCTCTCGGTGTAAATCTGGATACACTCCTCATATCACAGCCGGACAACGGAGAGCAGGCACTTGAAATCGCCGACAACCTCATCAGGTCAGGTGCCATTGACATCATTGTCATAGACTCAGTCGCAGCCCTTACTCCGAAGGCTGAAATCGAAGGTGAGATGGGTGACAACAAGGTCGGTCTCCAGGCAAGACTCATGAGCCAGGCCCTCAGAAAACTGACCGCAAACATCAGTAAGACAAACACTTGCTGCATCTTTATCAACCAGCTCCGTGAAAAGATCGGAATCATGTTCGGTAATCCTGAGACCACTACCGGAGGTAACGCGCTGAAGTTCTACGCATCAGTACGTATCGATGTCCGCAGGACCACCCAGATCAAGGATGGTGAAGAGGCTCTCGGAAACCGCACCAAGGTGAAGGTCGTAAAGAACAAGATGGCCCCACCATTCAAGAAGGCGGAATTCGATATCGTTTACGGTGAGGGCATCTCACACACAGGCGAGATTGTCGATCTCGGAGTCGAGTACGGCATCATCAACAAGAGCGGCTCATGGTTCAGCTACGGCGACCAGAAACTTGCCCAGGGCAGAGAGGCCACCAAGCAGCTGATTGCCGACAATGCCGAGCTCAGCGATGAAATCGAGGCAAAAATCAGAGAGGCACTCAAGAACGTCCACGACTAGGCCGGGACTCCCAGGCATCACTCTATGACACATCTTGAGAGACGCGTTGCAGTCTCCTTATCGATTATCCCTGCACGTTCGAGACCGGAAACGGTCCAAGACGAGCGGGGATTGTTGTTTCTGTAAAGCACTATGGCATTGGCAGTTCTGAAATCCCTCACATACGGATGCCTGCGGAGCGAATCGGCCGGCATTGACCACAGCCTGAACGGCGCCGGTCTCTTCCTCACCTCTATAAGGTCAGAAAACTTCGCAAACTTCTCTTCGTCAAGATGATAGATTTCCATAAGTTGCACGATGTCAGAATAGCCTCCCAGCTTCTCCCGATATGCCACCATCTTGGACGCAAAATATCCGCCGATGCCGGGAAGGGCGTCAAAAGCCGCCGAATCCGCAACATTGATATCGACAAGGGGTATGTCAATGAATTTTTCCAGCCTCCGGAACAGGGTATCAGACACCACATAGGACTTGGCGAAATCGCTCCGCCTCCAAAAACGACCACCTTTCCTGCGGTATGAGTCAATGGATTCCGCCTGCTTCTCAGTGAATCCCAGACGGCACAAGTCTGACACTGAAACCGTATTCGGATTAAACCTGAATGATTCGTAAGTGCGTGGCGTAAAGGCCCTTATGACTTTCTCCACCGGTTCGGGACGCTCAGCACGATGCCTTTCTGTCCGGGTTTCTCCACGCCTTTTGTCAATGCTACCATGCTGATTGACAGGCACTTCATTCACCGGACTTTGTATCACGAAAACCGTATCCGGAGCGGTCGCACCGGACAAAATCTTAAGCGTGGCAGCCCTGTGCACGAACAAGGCTGTCTGATAACCGATTATCAGAAATGCAAGGGCAATGGCCCCTGTTACAAATGATGCGGAAACACGTTGTTTCCTTTTCTGTTCAGACATTGTCTTTCCAAGCCACCCGCCCTGAAAAGATACATTACATTGACCTCCGGTATCCTCTTCCGGATGTCAGTTATTCTTCGTCTTCGTCGTATTTGGACTCCTTGCGCTTGCGTGCAGGTGCACCTGCAACGACTATTACGATTTCGCCTTTCGGCTCATGCTCACGGAACCAATCCGCGACCTCTGCCAATGTTCCCCTGCGGTGTTCCTCATGAACCTTGGATATTTCCCTTGCCACCGAACACTCCCTGTCAGGACCGAAGAACTCGGCAAACTGCTCCAGAGTCTTGACAAGACGATAAGGAGACTCGTAAAAAATCATTGACCTAGTCTCCTCGGAAAGCGCCTTCAGCAAAGTCTGGCGTCCTTTCTTCACCGGAAGGAAGCCTTCGAAACAGAATCTGTCGCATGGAAGTCCGGACGAGACAATCGCCGGAATACAGGCCGTTGCTCCTGGAAGTGTCTGTACTTCAATGCCTTCCGCTGCGCATGTCCTGACCAGCAGAAATCCGGGGTCCGAAATTCCTGGAGTTCCGGCATCGCTGATGAGAGCCACGTTCAGACCTGCAAGAATCCTGTCCTTGATGACGGAAGCGGTCTGATGTTCATTGAATTTATGATGTGACTGCAGTTTGCCATGAATGTCATAATGCTTCAGCAGTACAGAACTGGTCCTGGTATCCTCCGCCAAAATAAGGTCAGCATCCTGAAGGACTTTCACGGCCCTGTAGGTCATATCTTCTAGATTCCCGACAGGTGTCGGAACGATGTATAGTTTTCCTGTTGTCTCCATTGTCTATCAACACGTAATCAGCTGTTCTGACGTATCTTACGCCTTACGGCCATCATAAACCTGTGAACATTGTCCGAATAAATATCCCACTCCGGGAATGTCTCTGAAAGATATTCCACAGCCTTTTCCAATGTCGGGAATGAATTTATGCGGTTCACCACATCCTGGAACAGCATCGAGTCGTCACGGAACAGGCTGCAGATGAACAACACCCTATCATTGAGGGAAATAGCGCTTCTGACGTCCTTCACTTCCGAGCCCGGAATATCGGTGTACCACCTTGGCTTGTCAGGCCTTGAGTCAATGACAGCCTTGTGGACTCTGGCAGCATTGACATCATTCAATGTCCTGGACACAGGCTTCTTGGCGGCTGCAGGCTTCGCTTCTCCCCAGAGTTCCCCGAATACGCTTTCAGGCGCATCCTCTTCCGCAGCAGGAAGGTCCCCGACGGCAGTCTCAGACGCAGCAGGGATTTCCGGTCGTGACTCCACCGGAACGGATTCCGCAGGACCCTCTTCCACAGCGATAATCCCAGGCGCAGTTTCTTCCTGTACCGCCTCGGAAATCTCCGGCAAGAAATCTTCATGAACGAGTTCTATATGTTCGGCCACCTCGCCATTCTCTTCAGAATCAGAGGTTTCCGTTCCGTTAAATTCCGCTATGAGCTTTTCCATCACGGCTATCTTTTCCTTAAGTTCGGACAGGCCGCGCTCAAGTTCAGCCAACAATTCCTTCTGGTTGTCCATTTTCCGCAAGGTTACAAATTACACAGTTCATGTTCCGCATGTATGGAACACATATCACACAAAATTACGTTTTAATTGCGACAATCGGAATAGCAGCATGGAAAACTCTGAAAAAATATTGACCCGACATGAAAATCCCCCGAAAAATTTTCCGGACGCATGAAAAAATGTTAAATTCGCAGCCTATTCAAACAAAAGCCATGTATTCAGAAAACCCTATAAAATCAGGCTGCATAGAAGTGATATGCGGTTCAATGTTCTCAGGCAAGACCGAGGAACTCATTAGAAGACTGAAAAGAGCACAGTTCGCCAACCAGAAAATAGAAATATTCAAGCCGGCTGTTGACAAGAGATATTCTGACATGGACGTCGTTTCCCATGACCTCCACAGCATCCCGTGCACCCCGGTAAAGGACGCGGCCAAGATGCTCGAATGTTCGGATGAGACACAGGTCATCGGCATTGACGAGGCCCAGTTCTTCGGCGAAAACCTCATCGAGGTGGCCCAGACACTTGCAGACAAGGGTAAAAGAGTCATCGTGGCAGGTCTTGACACCGACTTCATGGGCAAGCCTTTCGGTCCTATCCCGGGTCTCATGGCCATCGCGGAGGATGTCCAGAAAGTCCATGCCATCTGCGTGAAATGCGGCAATCTTGCCAACCATTCGCACCGTCTGTCCAAGAGCCATAAGCTTGTGCTTCTCGGAGAAAAAGACATCTATGAGCCTCTGTGCCGCCAATGCTACAATGAGGCTATGGCTCAGGAGAATAAGGAAAGCGAGGATTAGAGTACCAGACCGGAGGCCTTGTTCCAGGACAAGGTCTTGTAGAACTCGTCCAGCTCCGAATTTCCGTCAGCCGGAAGGTACATGCTCAGGCCGCAATGCGTTCTGATATCGAAGTTTATGAAGGTGTCCGTTGCCGCGTTATACAGCACGCAATCGGACATCGCTTTGTTATAGCCTGCCATATCCGCCTCCGGAATACCGCTCTGGCGGAGGATGTCAGTCAAGTCATAGAACCAATGTTTCCTCGCGCGGAAATAGCCCTGGACATTGGCGGCATTGACAAGGGAAATCTGGTTGCGGTACTTGGAAAACAGCAACTTGCAAGACTCTGCCAGCCCGTCCAGGCGGGTGCAGTCTATCATTGATATTGTCAATGATCTGTAAATCGGGTCATCCTGATTCTTATAGTGCTGGTATGAGTCTTCGCAGAGGTTGTAAAGGTCCGGCTCGACCGGCTTCAAGACTCTCTGTGTCAATGTCGTATAGTCGCACAGCCCGTCTTCCAGAACCTCCGCCTGCGAGAAAACGAGCTTGTCGCACTTGTCTTTCAACGCATAGGCCACCTCGACGCAGCCCATCAGGCAAGCGTCAATGATAATGTAATCAAATTTCATCGGCAGTGCCTGCGCGAAAGTCTCGATTTCCATTTCATAGGTATTCCTGCTCGTAATATTGTCAATGCCAATGCTTTTCACCCTTGGCATCGAACCATCAGAGTTCGGGTCAATGTAAGGGACAGCCTGGAGTCCGGCGGTACCTGCCGTAATCTTGCCAGTAGAATAATAGCCTGATGGCAGCCATCCGCTTCCATGTGACGAGAAGACCATTCCGTAACTTGCATGAGGATAGAGTCCTTTCACGGTTTCCAGAACGTCGGTCATGGTAGATGCAGACACAGCTTCTTCGGTCGCCGGCCAGGTTTTCAATGTATCTGAGACCACTTTCCCCCATCCGTCCGCGGAAAGCCTTATAAGATATGATGGCGTTCTGTCCGTGTATCTTCCTGTCTCTGACAGCCTTCTGGAATAAACCAGAACCGCCTTTGACATTGACCCTACCAACGGGAGATAGCCGGATTTTATATCATTGACATCATCCTCAAGGGCAGCACACAGGGAGTTGAAGCCGGCGGAATACAGGATCATCACCTGCGCTTTTTCGGGCGTCACGTCCCGCACCGGTGTTGTCCCTTTGTTTCCCGGCATGTCATCAAATGTCTTGTCACACGCCACCGCCGACAACAAAAGCAAAGATGCCAATGCCGTCCATATAATATTGACCTGTTGTCTCTTTCCTCTCATAGTCTTTATCTTCGCAGGTGTCTGAAATCTTAGCTTCCCCATGGTAAACTTTTGTCGTTTCCAAACGCTCGACCTGCAAATATAACAAATTCTCAGATATCCCAAGCGGATAGTTTCACCTCAGGAGCAAAATAATCAGATTCCGCTGTCATCCTTTCTCGGATGATGTTCCAGAATGTCGTTCTGCCAAGTTGTGCTGTCCAGATGCGTGTAGATTTCCGTTGTAAGAATGCTTTCGTGCCCCAGCATTTCCTGTACGACTCGCAGGTCTGCTCCGCCTTCGATAAGGTGCGTCGCGAAGGAGTGCCGGAAGGTGTGCGGATATATTTCCTTGGTTATCCCTGCCAGCATGGCCTGTTTCTTCACCATGTTGAAAACGGATATGCGGCTGAGCTGCTTGCCGGATTTGTTCAGGAAAAGAATATCTTCGGACTTCGCATCCGCGGGCTCCGGACGGACCGCCAGATATGCCGTAACTGCCTCAGCTGCAGGGTCTCCCATAGGAACGACACGTTCTTTGTTGCCCTTTCCGACTACCCTGACGAATTTCTCTTGCAGATAGATATTTGAGATTTTCATGTCGGACACTTCCGTGACTCTGAGTCCGCATCCGTAAAGCAGTTCGAGGATAGCCCTGTCGCGTATGCCGCCCCACTTGGATTGGTCCACGGAGTTCATAATGTCATTGACTTCATCAATGGAGAGCACTGAGGGGAGGTAGCGGCCGATTTTGGGGGTGTCAATGCCGTCGCACGGATTTTCCGCAATGACGCCGTCTATCTGGAGCCAGCCGAAAAATGACCGGAGCGAGCTGAGAATCCGGGCCTGCGTCCTGCCAGTTATCGCCGGTCCTTCGTTAGGGTCAATGCGGGTGCCAAGGTATTGCCTGATGTTCTCGCCCGCGGTTTTTTCCAATGTCACTCCGGGACCGGACTCCGAATCAAGCCATGACGCGAATTCCTTCACGTCCGAACTATATGAATTATAAGTATTTAAGGACATACCCCGCTCCAAGCGAAGGTATGTCCTGAAACCTTTGATATATTCCTCGGTAGAGTTATACATATCGAATAGTGATTACGGAATCATCAGATTCCGGCCGAAGAACAGCGAAGCGCTGGCCTCGAGCGATGGTGCGCACGTAGGCCCACTCCCCCATAATGGGGGCCGGGGGGGGGGATTAAAGGGCACTATATTTATGACAGTATTCCAGCATCTGGCCCATGTAGTCGTCAGGATAAACGACCTCGTAATCCACGACCTTGCCATCCTTCTCTACCGGCACGATATCCGGATTCACGAAACCGCCATAAGGCTTGAGACCTAGAGCAGCATAACGTGTCAGAACCTCCTTGTGAAGTTCAGGATCCACATCGACAGCATACTTCATGATAAGATTCTTGCCAGCCTCGTAGTCGCCCTCTGACTTGATTCGCTGAATCTCAGCCAGAAGCTTGCCGAACAAAACACGGAGCGCCTCATAGTCATTGACAACAAAATAAGTCTTGCCGCCCTTGACCTTCTTCTCGATGACATTGTCCTTCATGCCCTGCTCGTAGCACCAGGCAGCGATGAGCTGACGGTTCTGCATGTGCGCCTCAGTTATCTTGCGGCCGAGTTCAATGCGGGTGAGCTGTGTCATGAGACCGTTGCGGATGTAGTTCGCATAATGAGGTTTGTATGCCTCCGCTGAAATGATACCAAGTTCAACGAGCTTAGGGTCAGCGATATAATAGAGTCCAAAGAGGTCTGCTCTGGCTTCCTCGAGGGCAGAAGCATACTCTCCCATCGCTGAAGTTGACACGCCCGGAAGAAGCTGTCCTGAACCATGTCCGAGGCACTCGTGAAGGTCAGTGTGAATCTCGTCGGCATACGCGCCATACTTCTTCATCATTGACTTTTCCTCATCAGAATAAGCGAACTCCTCGAGCACTGACTTAGGAGACTCGTTGGCTGCAGCGTCATAGGCGTGGGTAATATTGGCAATTGTCACAGACTTCGAGCCGTGCTCCTTGCGGATCCAGTCCGCGTTCGGGAGGTTGATTCCGATAGGAGTTGCAGGGTAGCAGCCGCCACCGAGGCAGGTCACGTCAATGACTTTAGCGGAAACGCCCTTCACGCTCTTCTTCTTGAAACGAGGGTCGATTGGGGCATTGTCCTCGAACCACTGCGCGTTCGAACTCAACACTTCGGTACGGGCTGAAGCGGCAGAATCTTTGACATTGACAACAGACTCCCAGTAAGCTTTTCTTCCGAGAGGGTCGTTGTAGTCCTCCACGAAGCCGTTGGTGAAGTCCACGATGCCGAGGGTGTCATTGACCCAAGTGATGTTATACTGGTCCCAAAGTTTCAGGTCGCCGGTCCTGTAATATTCCTGAAGCTCAGATATTTCCTTCTTCTGAGTCTCATTCTCAGCCACGGCCTTTGCTTTCTCGAGTTCTTCGCAAATCTTCTCCAATGCCGGGCCGTAGATGCCGCCGACTTTCCATGCTTCCTCGCGGATGACGCCGTCTGCGCCCTTCACAACCTTCGTGTTGAGACCATAGGAAATAGGTCTAGGGTCGTTCGGGTCAATGATACCTGCGTAGTATTTTTCGACTTCGTCTCTGGTCACGCCTTCGTAGAAATTGACTGAAGAAAGAGCCACGATATCGCCCTCGCTTGCAGATGAGCGTCTATACGGATACAGGTCAGGTGAATAAATCACAGGAAGGATGGCCTCGCATTTTTCGCCCTCGCCTACCGCTTCCATGATGGCGCGGAAGTATTCCTGACTGCATTCAGGGAAGAATTTCTCTTCTCCGTAATGGTGATGGATACCGCTGCTGAAGAACACGCGCTTAATATATGTCATCAGCTGTTCGAATTCTTTAGTTGTCCTGTCACCTTCATAGCATTCCACGATGTTCTGGAGGACTTTGCGGACTGCCAGGTTTTCTTTGCAGTTCTGGTCCCAGTAGATGTCCCAGCCGTACTTTGCAGCTTCGCTCAGATGATAGATGTACTCTTTCTGCTGCAGCGACAGCTTTTCCCATCCAGGAATCTGGTAACGCATAATTTTCACGTCTGCAAATTCATCGATGAGATACTTGAAGTTCTCGTCTGCTGACTTGCTTCCATTGCCGCATGATGTTACGGCAGCGGCTGATGCCAATGTCAATAGCATTTTGGTAATGTTTTTCATATAATCTATAAAGTGTTTGTGTATTCAATGCCAGTCTGTTACGGCTGCTGTTCCGGCCTTATTGCCAGAGGTGACATCCGGACTCAGTGGTTTCAGCCCCGTAGCGTTCACGATGTCCGGTGGTCTTCCGTAGTTTGCAGACATCAGAGCCTTCAGAATTGTGCCCCTGCCGATTGTCAGAGGTTCACTACGTCGGACTTGTATATCACGTGGTAGTCGGTACTGTCCGCGTCGAGAACAAACATCTGGTAGCTGCTTCCGCCCGGATAGACTCTCACGACGATATGGCCCCACGGCTTGAACTTGCTCCACAGTTCCTCTCCGAGTTTCTTCCTCGACTGGTTCACTGTTATGTAATAGTCTCTGTCGCCTCTCCATACCTGCGGGTCGCAGATTCTTGTCATCGTGGATACGACCGGATGATTCTCGCTACGTGCGTCAATGATAATGACCTGTGGTGACAATGTCTGGAGGAAGAACGCGTTGCATGTGTCGAAATATCCGTGGTGGTTCGCCTTCATGACCGTCACCTTTCCGCAGACCTTAGCCACCGGAGTCTCGAAGTCTCTTTCCTGTGACTTGTAAATCGGCCAGTTACCTCCCGAGAGATCTCCGCCATTGTAGTACGAGAATTTTCCGTAACGAAGTCTGATTGCGCAAGAGTTCATGTTTTCGTCGAAGAGTCCCGTGTCTCCGCTATACATTTTCTCGGACTTGGTTCCCCGTCCTGTCCACACTTCCCCGTTGGCCGCCAAGTTCCTGATTTCAAATTCCTTGGCGTATGGTTTAGGGTTATGGACCATCGTGAACTGTTTCCTGCTTCCCACCTGGAATTTTTCTGCGACTGTTCCGTGCTGCGCAATATAGTTCACGAAGTTAATGTAATGTGGCATGAAGCCCTTGTCGGCATTGAGCACCTTCTGTTTTGACGGAAAATCATATTCAGGATATGCCCTGTCAACGAATTTATTGAAGTGGATTTTTTCTCCTACCAATGTCATTCCTGACAAATCGTATCCGTGTGTCCCCGGCAGAGCATCCTTTATAGTTCCGATATGATCATTATGAAGATGCGTAACCATCGCATAATCAAGGTTTTCCTTATCCGGCAGCTGTTTCAGGAAATGCTTTATATATATCGCCTGCCATTCGCCCGGTTTCTTGGTTGCATCAGGGTGCTGAGTATCTTTTGCCTTGGCATTGTCTCCAGCATCAATCATCATAGTAGTTCCGTCCGGCATGATTATCAACGCCGCATCGCCACGTCCGGTAGCGATTGTGTGGATATCCAGATAACCTTCCTTCCATTCCGGCAAATATTCCGGATTCTGCCCATAGGCCATTGCCGCACTCATCAATGCGGCCAAGAATAAAATTCCTTTTTTCATCTGTTATTTCGTCCTATCGTTTCTAGGCCGGCATTTTCCTGCCAGCGACACGATACATCTTACAAAAATAAACATTTTGTGGAATATTCAAGCGGATAGCACGCGGAAAAGACGCCATAGCCGGCATTTGTGATGGTCCAGTTCCGGTAGTCAGGAGTGACTTACTGATTCGGGATGACGCGGATTAAAGGATTATTACTGGTGTAAGTGATCATTCCGTAGCCGAATAGTGAACAAAACGGGGTAAAAAACGGCCTGATTTTACCCCGTTTTGTCAGATTTATCATTTCCGTGTAAAATATGCCTTTTATTTACACCATCTTTTTCATTTTGACAAAATCTGCTTGCAAGTAATCATGTTATTTACATCGTTTTGTCAGATTTGTTTGTCCCTTTTTGCCCCATCATTGGAATATTTGGATATTATTTTATGTTTATGGCATGAATTTTTCAGCCAACATCGGATTTCGGAAAACCGTAGGAAACTCGGTCTGCCGAAAGAAAAACTAATTCGAGTCCTGCCCACTGGTAGGACTTATAAAATAAAGTGATATGCCAAACGTTGTAGGACATATATCTCAGATTATCGGACCGGTCGTAGATGTGCATTTCGACCTGTCCCAAGCGGAAGAAAAGAACGACCTTCCTAAAATTCACGATGCATTGACCATCAAAAGACAGGATGGCAAAGAATTGATCGTGGAAGTTCAGCAGCATATTGGCGAGGATACCGTCAGAACAGTGGCGATGGACTCGACGGGTGGCCTGAAAAGAGGAATGGAGGCTGTCAGTACATTCCATCCTATTGAAATGCCTGCAGGACCTCAGATTCGCGGACGAGTTCTCAATGTCGTAGGAAATTCTATTGACGGACTCGGAGAACTGGACAGGAAGACTGAACTTCCGATCCATAGGGAGCCTCCTAAATTCGAAGACCTGAAGACTTCACAGGAAGTCCTCTATACAGGTATTAAAGTCATTGACCTTCTTGAGCCTTATCTGAAGGGCGGTAAAATCGGTCTTTTCGGAGGCGCCGGCGTCGGCAAAACCGTGCTCATCAAGGAACTGATCAATAACATTGCGAAGAAACATAACGGATTTTCTATTTTCGCCGGAGTCGGTGAACGAACCAGGGAGGGAAATGACCTTCTCAGGGAAATGATAGAATCCGGTGTCATCAAATATGGCGAAGCCTTCGAGAAAAGCATGGAAGAAGGCAAATGGGACCTCTCATTGGTTGACCGCGAGAAACTTTCTGAGTCTCAGGTAGCATTGGTGTTCGGACAGATGAACGAGCCGCCTGGAGCCCGCGCTTCTGTCGCATTGTCAGGACTTACGCTTGCAGAGTCATTCAGAGACAGCAAGACGGCAGACGGCCCGAAAGATATACTTTTCTTCATTGACAATATCTTCCGTTTCACGCAGGCCGGATCTGAGGTGTCAGCATTGCTTGGACGAATGCCTTCAGCAGTGGGATACCAGCCGACATTGGCTACGGAAATGGGCCAGATGCAGGAACGAATCACCTCTACGAAGGATGGTTCCATTACGTCAGTCCAGGCTGTTTACGTGCCGGCGGATGACTTGACGGACCCAGCCCCTGCGACAACCTTCACCCACTTGGATGCGACTACCGTGCTCAGCCGTAAGATTACCGAACTGGGTATCTATCCGGCAGTTGACCCGTTGGATTCCACATCCAGAATCCTTGATCCGAACATCGTCGGCGAAGCGCATTACAATACCGCCCAGCGTGTAAAGCAGATTCTCCAGAGAAACAAGGAGTTGCAGGATATCATCGCGATTCTCGGTATGGACGAACTCTCTGACGAAGACAAGCTTACTGTGAACAGGGCAAGACGAGTCCAGAGATTCCTGTCCCAGCCTTTCGCGGTTGCGGAGCAGTTCACGGGCGTGCCTGGCGTGATGGTTGACATTGAAGATACCATCAAGGGATTCAATATGATTCTTGACGGTAAGGTGGATTATCTTCCGGAGCAGGCTTTCCTTAACGTCGGCACCATCGAGGATGCGATACGCAAGGGCGAAGCGATACTTGCGAGCGCCGGAAAAAACTGATTGAATCATGGAAGCACAGCTTTCGCTAATAATAATGTCACCTGAGCAGGTGTTGGAGCAATGCGAGATAACTTACGTGAAGTTGCCTGGCAAGGTGGCTCCGTTTGAAGTCCTCCAAGGCCATGCGCCGATGATCACGACACTCAATAGCGGAAAGGTGACATATCAGACCAAGGACGGGGATGTCAAAAGCCTGTCCGTGAAGTCCGGTTTTGTGGAAATAAGGAACAATAAAGTTTCCGTTTGCGTGGAATTATGAAATTGTGGAAATACATAGCAGCATTGATTCTGGCCGTTTCGGCATGGATTCCGGTTCATGCGGAGGAGGCTGTGGCTGACAGTGTTGCGACTGAGGCCGATTTCAATGTCAAAGATGTCATTTTCGGTCATACCAGTGACTCGTACGAGTGGCACATCACTAATATCGGAGAAAAATCGATAGCCATTCCTCTGCCTGTCATCATCAGGAGCAAGACTTCCGGCTGGCACGTTTTCTCATCTGCGGAAGTGGAAGAAGGCCATCAGTATGAAGGATTTTACATCTCAGAAGAAAGCGGAAAGATCGTCGAGAGGAATGCTGCAGGAGAAGAAATACGACCATTGGATTTGTCAATCACGAAGAATGTATTGTCAATATTCATGAGCAGCGCGCTGCTTGTATGGCTTATCCTCGGAACTGCACGCTGGTATCGCAAGCATGATGCTGTAAATGAGGCTCCTAGGGGGATTGCTGCTTTCATGGAGCCAATAATCATGATGATCGACACGGGTGTGGCCAAAGACTCTATTGGCGAGGATTACGCCAAGTTTTCCCCGTATCTGTGTACCGTGTTCCTTTGGATATTGATTAACAATCTCTTGGGACTGGTTCCATTCTTCCCGGGAGGAGCCAATGTTACCGGAAATATCGCAGTGACCTGCGTCCTCGGATTCTTCACATTCTTCATGATCAATCTGTTCGGAACAAAGCACTATTTCAAGGATATCTTCTGGCCGGACGTTCCGATGATGCTGAAGTTTCCTATTCCGATACTTCCGATTATCGAGATGTTCAGTACCCTGATGAAACCATTGACATTGATGATAAGGCTTTTTGCCAATATGCTCGCCGGGCATATCATCGCCATAAGTCTGGTTTGTATAATATTTATTTTTGCCAAATACAATGCTGTCCTGTTCGGTAGCATGACAGTCGTTTCCCTGCTTTTCGGAGTGTTTATGGACGTGCTTGAAATCCTTGTGGCATTCCTTCAGGCGTACGTGTTCACGATATTGTCGGCAGTATTCATCGGTATGGCAAGACAGAAAGAAAGTTAGTTTATTAAAAATTTATAGTTATGTTACTTACAATTCTTTTACAGGCAGTTGCTTCAGAGGCAATTGGTAAGGTTGGTATAGCTCTTGGCGCTGCTGTTGCAGCATTGGCGGCTGGTTATGGTATCGGAAAGATCGGTTCTTCTGCTACTGAATCTATCGCCCGTCAGCCTGAAGCAGGCGGAGATATCCGTTCTTCAATGATTATTGTTGCGGCCATGATCGAGGGTGCAGCTCTGTTTGCAATCATTGTCTGCCTTCTCGCTCTGTTTAACTAATTGTCCTTATGTCACTTGTAACACCTGATACTGGCCTCCTTTTCTGGATGGTCATAATCTTCGGCATTGTCTTTTTCATCCTTGCCAAGTTCGGATTCCCTGTCATTACCAAGATGGTCAATGAGAGGACTGAGTCCATCAACAATTCATTGGCAATGGCGGAAGAGGCCAGAGGAGAACTTGCGAACCTGAACAAGGAGCAGGCGGAACTTCTTCTCCAGGCCAAGAAAGAACGTGCCCGTATTATGGATGATGCGGCGAAAATGAAAGCGTCCATCATCGAGCAGGCCAAGGCTCAGGCTCAGGAGGAAGCGTCCAAGGTACTCGAACAGGCCAGATTGGAAATCACTGCCGAGAAGGAAAGCGCATTGCAGGATATCCGCAAGGAAGTCGCAATGCTGTCAATGAATGTTTCCGAAAAGATTCTGAGGTCAGACTTTGCCTCAGAAGACGTTCAGAAGCGATATGTTGACAAGGTTATGGAGGAACTGAACAACAGAAAAGACTCCATAGTTAAAAACTGAAGCTCATAATGAATACAGGAATTATAGCGTCAAGATATGCTGATGCTCTTCTGAAATACGTGGAGGAGACAGGTGAGGGACAGGTCGTGTACAAACAGGCTTGCACTCTTGCTGACGCATTGGCTGCATCTGTAAAGTTGGAGCGTCTTGTGGAAAGCAAGACTCTATTGTCATCGTCCGAAAAGATAGAACTGATGTCCAAAGCGCTTGGAGAAGAGCCGATGTGTCAGTCACTTGTCAGGTTTCTGGGCCTTGTGATAAATCATGACAGGGAGTCGTATCTGCGCTATATCCTTCATTATTTCAGAGAGCGTTGGCTTTCTGCACAGGGGGTGAGTCATGCCAGACTTGTCGTGAGTATGCCTTCTCCGGAGCTTGAAAGAAAGATATGTGAAATGTTCAGGAATCTTACGGGCCTTCAGCTTGAGTTGACGGTAACTGTCGATCCTTCCATCATCGGAGGATTCGTCTTCGAGGTTGCTGACAGAAGAATCGATGCGAGCGTGTCCAGACAGTTGGAAGACTTGAGGAGACGATTCATTGAACAAAATAACAGAAAGATGTATGAGTCAGAATAATATAAAACCAAGTGAAATATCGGACGTGCTGCTGAAACAGCTTGAGTCTGCGGACCTCTCCGTTAAACTGGAGGAGGTCGGCACCGTGCTGCAGGTTAGCGACGGTGTGGCCAGAATCTTTGGCCTGACCAATGCTGAGTCCGGCGAACTTCTGGAATTCGACAGCGGCGTCATGGGCGTTGTGATGAACCTCGAGGTGGACAATGTCGGAGCCGTGCTCCTTGGCCCTACTGACGAGGTCAAAGAAGGAATGACCGTGAAGCGCACAGGAAGGATTGCATCTATTCCTGTCGGCGAAAAGATGCTGGGCCGCGTCGTGAATCCGCTTGGCGTCCCTATCGACGGACTTGGTGAAATCACCGGCGAAAAACTGGAAATGCCTCTTGAGCGCAAGGCTCCGGGAGTTATTTTCCGTCAGCCGGTCAATGAACCATTGCAGACCGGTATCAAGGCTATCGACGCGATGATTCCTATCGGAAGAGGTCAGCGCGAACTTATCATAGGTGACAGGCAGACCGGAAAGACCGCCATTGCCATAGATACAATCATCAATCAGAGGACCGAATTCGAAAAGGGCAATCCCGTATATTGTATCTACGTAGCGATAGGCCAGAAAGGCTCCACCGTGGCAAGTATCGTGGATACACTGCGTTCCAAGGGCGCTATGGACTACACGATAGTCGTTGCCGCAACCGCTGCGGACCCTGCTGCGCTCCAGTATTACTCTGCATTCGCCGGTGCCGCAATTGGTGAATATTTCCGTGATACAGGACGTTCTGCTCTCGTAATTTATGATGATCTGTCCAAACAGGCAGTCGCATATCGTGAGGTATCATTGATCTTGCGCCGCCCTTCAGGACGTGAGGCATATCCTGGAGATGTGTTCTATCTTCACTCAAGACTTCTGGAAAGAGCCGCTAAAATCATTGGCCAGCAGGAAGTTGCTGAGCAGATGAACGACCTTCCGGAATCATTGGTGGGAAAGGTCAAGGCCGGAGGATCATTGACGGCATTGCCTATCATTGAAACTCAGGCGGGTGACGTCTCAGCCTACATTCCTACCAACGTGATTTCCATTACTGACGGTCAGATCTATCTCGAGAGCAGTCTGTTCAACCAGGGATTCCGTCCGGCCATCAATGTGGGTATTTCCGTGTCCCGTGTCGGTGGTAGCGCACAGGTCAAGAGTATGAAGAAAGTTGCCGGCACATTGAAGATAGACCAGGCCCAGTACGATGAGCTTGAGTCCTTCTCCAAGTTCAGCAGCGATGTGGACAAGGTTACTGCTCTGGCATTGGACAGAGGCCGTAAGAACAAACAGCTCCTTATCCAGCCTCAGTATTCTCCTATGCCGGTAGGTGAGCAGATTGCGATCCTGTATTGCGGTACACATTCTCTGTTGCGCGACATTCCTATGGAGAAAGTCCGCAGTTTCCAGGACAAGTTCCTCGAGAGGATGCGTGCATCCCATGCGGAAGATGTCCTGGCACCTCTTGCAAGCGGAAAACTGGACGAAAACATCACAAAAATCATTGAGCAGGAAGCCGAGGATATCGTTCTCGGTCTGAACGAGGGTAAGTAATATGCCGTCACTGAAAGAAATAAAGAATCGCATTGCGTCCGTCAACAGTACATTGAAGATTACATCTGCAATGAAGATGGTTGCTGCCGCCAAACTACACAAGGCGCAAACAGCCATCGGAAACATGTTGCCGTATGAGGAGATGCTCTACCGCATGCTGGCGAATCTTATCGCATACAGGAGGAGACTGTACAAGAAGGCCGATACTTTCGACCCTCTCAAGCCATTTGCCTCGTTGCCTCCGGAAGACGGTGACGGTAGCATTGACAATGAACTTGAAATTCTTTGTGCCGAGCGCCCTGTGCGGAAGGTTGCGATAGTTGCGTATTCTTCGAATTCTTCTCTTTGCGGCGGGTTCAACGCTACAGCGATAAAGCATGCACAATCAGTTGTGGATGAATATCTTGCATCCGGTCTTCTGCCGATCGACATTACTGTCTATTCCATCGGAAAGAAGATGGCCGAGGCGATGAAGAAGAAAGGCTTCGAGTCTCCGTTGGATGGTACGCAGCTGGCTGAAAAACCGAACTACGAACAGGCTTCAGAGCTTGCTGCAGAGTTGGTTCACGGCTTCATGACGGGCGTCTATGACAAGGTGGAACTGATTTACAATCATTTCAAGTCCACCGCTTCCCAGCCGTCAGTCAGGAACGTTTATCTGCCGATGACGACCATGCCGATATCTGAGAACAAGGAAGCTGCAGCCGAGGCAGATGAAAGAGGTCGCAAATTCGACTATATAGTCGAGCCTGATGTGGACAGCCTGCTGGACGAACTGATGCCTAAAGTGCTGATGATGAAGATATATACCGTTCAGCTCGATACCAATGCCGCTGAGCATGCCGCGAGGACGGTTGCCATGCAGACGGCTACTGACAATGGTAACGAAATCCTTCAGGAACTCTCTTTGGAATACAACAAGGGACGTCAGTCTAAGATTACCAGCGAAATTCTCGACATCGTAGGCGGTTCAATGCAATAAAATTCGTACCTTTATGCGGTTAGGTGGCCCTGATGGCCATAAAGCTGACAACCGCATGATAACTAGGACATGTTTACGATATATGATTGCTGTCGTGGTCGTTATGGCCACGGCGGCAATTTCGTTATCCGGCAAGACCATATTGGGTGATGAGCAATTCTCCAGATACGTCCCCGGTCTGGAAGGAAAGCGGGTTGCCATATTCAGCAACCAGAGCGGTGTCGTCGGGGATAAAGTCTTGAAAGGCAAGAACTTCGACCTGTCGGGACAAAAAACTTTCGGCCCGCATCTGGCCGATGTGATGCTGAAGAAAAAGGTCAATGTTACTGTGATTTTCTCACCTGAACACGGATTCAGGGGAAATGCTGATGCCGGTGCCAAAGTCGGCAATTCCATTGACGCCAAGACAGGTGTCCCGATAGTCTCGCTATATGGCGCCAAAAATCAGCCGTCAGAAGAAGACATGTCCTTGTTCGATGTACTTCTGGTCGATATCCAGGATGTTGGTCTCAGGTATTACACCTACTACATCACCATGTACAGGCTCATGGATGTCTGCGCCAGGTACGACAAGAAAGTTATAGTTCTGGACCGTCCGAATCCGAACGGTTTCTATGTGGATGGTCCTGTCCTGGACATGAACTACAAGTCAGGAGTAGGCTATCTGCCGATTCCAGTAGTCCACGGAATGACATTGGGCGAACTTGCGCTTATGATCAATGGTGAAAAGTGGCTCCCGGATGGAGGCAGGTGCAATCTCGAAGTGGTCCCATGTCGTGGCTACACTCACAGGGACAAATATTCTCTGATAATGCCGCCGTCGCCTAATCTGAAGACCATGCGTTCCGTATATCTTTACTCGTCGCTGTGTTTCTTCGAAGGGACAGTGATTTCGCTTGGCCGGGGAACCGATCATCCTTTCGAAATGTATGGCAGCCCGGACATGGGAATATACAGCTACAGGTTCATGCCGGAAAGTATGCCTGGGGCTGTGAAACCGGATTATATGGGCGAATGGTGCTATGGCATTGACCTGACACACAAATCGTTGGACGATATTTGGCGGGAAGAGATAAACCTCGAATATGTTATCAATGCATATAGGATCGTGATGGCGCAGCCCGGTTCCGACGCTGCTGCGGGGACTCTTGCGGACGGACGGAGTTTCTTCGGAAGTAAGCCGTTCTTCGATAAACTGATGGGAAATTCCTGGGTCCGCGAAATGATAATGAAGGGCGCGTCCGCCGCAGAGATAAAATCAATGTGGAAGGACGATGTCGAAAAGTTCAAGGCCCGTCGGAAGCTGTACCTGCTGTATGCAGAGTAAAGGTCAATGACATTGAAAATATTTTTGAATACAAACAAAATTGATATCATGAAAAAGTTGTTACTTACAGCCGCACTCGCGGCAATGTTGCCGGCCGTGATGTCGGCACAGAATTCCACGGACGGAGGAATTTCACCGGAAATGATGTCCAGAATCAGCAAGGGCTACACCGGAAGCGCTACTGACAAGGCCCTCAAAAACGCATTGGCAGGAACTTCCATCAATGTTCTTGCGACCAATTCCGAGCAGTCTCCTGTAGTGGACGACCATTTCACATACAGAGTTGCCACGAAGGGTATCACCGACCAGAAATCTTCAGGCAGATGCTGGCTTTTCACGGGACTTAACGTCATGAGAGCCAAGATGATATCTGAGTATAACCTCGGAGCGTTCACCTTCTCTCAGAACTATGTCTTCTTCTTCGACCAGCTGGAGAAATCAAACCTCTTCCTGCAGGGTGTCATTGACACGAGAAATCTTCCTTTCGAAGACCGCAAGGTGGATTGGCTCTTCTCGAAACCTCTCAGCGACGGCGGACAGTTTACAGGCGTTTCTGACCTTATCATGAAATATGGTGTAGTTCCGTCTGAGGTTATGCCTGAGACTTTCAGCAGCAACAATACGGCTCTCATGGCTTCACAGCTCAAGAATATTCTTCGCCAGGGCGGCCTCCGTATCCGTGACGCTTATGCCGCATCAGGTTCGAAGGGAAAGAAGTCCGACTCTACTGCAGAACTCCTCAAGATTAAGGAAGAGGTCCTGACAGACGTTTACAGAGTCCTTTCACTTTGTCTCGGAGTGCCTCCGACAGAGTTCGAGTGGACTATGCGCGATGCTTCCGACAAGGTCATCAGCACAGAGAAATACACTCCTAAGTCATTCTATCAGAAGTATATCAATGCTGACCTCGACGGCAACTACGTGATGCTCATGAATGACCCGACCAGAGAGTACGGAAAGGTTTATGAAATCGACTATGACCGCCATGTCTATGACGGAAAGAACTGGGTTTATGTGAACCTTCCTATCGAACGTATCAGAGAGGTTGCAATCGCATCTCTGAAAGACAATACCGCTATGTATTTCTCATGTGACGTAGGCAAGTTCGCGAATGCCCGCAGAAGCCTTCTCGACATCGCCAACTATGATTACGAGTCCCTTTTCGGCGTGAAATTCACCATGGACAAGAAGCAGAGGGTACAGACACATGCGAGCGGTTCATCCCACGCAATGACTCTCATTGCTGTCAATGTCGATGAAAACGGCAATGCTGACAAGTGGATGGTAGAGAATAGCTGGGGCCCGGACAGCGGCGTTCACGGCTGCGTAGTCATGACTGACGAGTGGTTCCGGGAGTACATGTTCAGAGTTGTAGCAGAGAAGAAATATATCCCTGCTGACATCCTCAAGATGCTTGACCAGAAGCCGATTCTTCTCCCTAGCTGGGACCCTATGTTCGCTCCTGAGGACTAATCCGTTTCCGATAAATGGTTATGCGCCCTGCCGCCGGCTGTCATGCTGTCGGCAGGGCGCGTTGTATCGATTTCCTTGTTATTGTGCAAGAGGTTGCTTTTTTATTCTTATCTTTGCAGGATATATTATAACATAAACAATTATGGCATTTGACAGACGAAGACGTAATGGCGGTAATCGCGGGCACGAAGATTCAGAAAGAAGAAATGGTTTCGGACGCAGGTCCGGAGGCAGAGGCGGCAACTTCTCTAAAAAAGGTCGCGGCGGTAATGATGATATGAAAAAGGACTATCCGGAGTATGTCGGTACAGTCCAGATGACAAGAGACGGATTCGTCTTTGTGAAGGTCGAGGGCATGGAGGATGATATCTATGTGAGACAGGGTAAAACCAAAGGCGCTCTCAATGCCGACACTGTCAAGGTTGCCGTAACGAAGGAAAAGACAGATACAAGAAGGCAGGAAGGTGTTATTCTTGAGATAGTTGAAAGGTCTCGCAAGCCATTTGTGGGAGTTCTCCACGTCGTAGGAAATCAGGCATGGGTCCTCATGCAGAGCCGTGTGATGCCTTACGACATCAGCATTGACATAACCGATATTGACGGCAAACCTATTCACAGAAGGAAGAATCCTCTTCCGGAGAGCGGATATCTGAAGGCGCTCGGCAACGGTGAATTTGCAGTGGCCGGTGTTCATGAGACGGTGGATGGCGAGGCAAAGGACCTCACCGTTCATGCCGGACTCAAGGTTGCGGTGCTTGTGGACAGTTGGGACAGGGGAGAGCCGAACCCAAAGGGACATCTTGTGGATGTGCTCGGAGAGCCTGGTGCCAATGATACCGAAATGCATTCCATTCTGGCAGAATACGGTCTGCCATACAGGTTCGAGCCTGAGGTGGAAAATGCTGCGGACAGCATATCTGACAAAATCACAGAAAAAGACCTCAAGGGCAGAAAGGATTTCAGGGATACGTTGACCTTTACTATCGACCCTGAGGATGCGAAGGACTTCGACGATGCTCTGTCTTTCAGGAAACTGGAAAACGGAAATTACGAGGTGGGTGTGCATATCGCAGACGTATCTTATTATGTGACACCTGGTTCCGTTGTGGACAAGGAGGCTCAGGCAAGAGGTACGTCAGTCTATCTTGTGGACAGGACTGTACCGATGCTTCCTGAGAAGCTTTCCAACAAGCTCTGCTCACTCCGACCTAATGAGGAAAAACTTACATTCTCGGCAGTATTTGAGATTACCCCTCTTGCCGGTATTGTCAGCTCATGGTTCGGAAGAACTGTAATCAACTCGAATTACAGATTCGCCTATGAGACTGCCCAGCAGATCATTGACAATGGGGAAAAGTCTCTGGAGATGGATCTCCGAGGCGGTACCGACGGTATTCATGCGGCGGTGAAAGACCCTGTTCTGGAGGCTTCGCCTGAGGCTGCCGCAAGGGCAGAGCATGAAGCCGCAGGACGTTCTGAGGCGATGATGGGTGCCGGGGTCTATGAAGGCTGCGTGATTCCGCGTGAACTTAAGGAAGCTATACTTACATTGCATAAGATTGCATCTATTCTCCGCAAACGCAGATTCGCTGCCGGAGCCATCAGTTTCGAGCGTCCTGAGATGAAAGTGGAGGTGGATGAAAAGGGCCGTCCTGTACGTGTATATCAGAAGATTTCCAAGGAGGCCAACTGGCTTATCGAGGAATTCATGTTGCTTGCCAACCGCTCAGTTGCCGAGTTTATCGCTACCGGCGGGAAGATGAACGGTGTAGCCAAGAAGTCAGCCAAGACTTTCGTATATCGTATCCATGATGAGCCAAACCAGGAGAAAGTGGCCGGACTAAGGACATTCGCCGGCAACTTCGGATATACTATGGAGGCACCTGAGGACGGAAGGAAACTTGCGAAGGCATTGAACGGACTCCTCGCCGAGGCCAAGAACAAGCCTGAGTTCAGCGCGATAGAAATCCTCGCATTGCGTTCGATGGCAAAGGCCTGCTACAGCACTGACAATATCGGGCATTATGGCCTCGGATTCAAGTTCTATACACATTTTACCTCTCCGATCCGCCGTTATCCGGACACGATGGTGCACAGGCTCTTGCAGATGTACCTCGACGGAGCGGATTCCCAGAGCAAGGCATATTATGAAGATCAATGCAAGCATGCGTCTGAGCGTGAGGTGATTGCAGCTGAGGCTGAAAGGTCGAGCACCAAGTACAAACTTGTAGAATTCATGCAGGACAAGGTCGGAGGAGAGTTCGACGGACATATCTCCGGACTGACCGAGTGGGGCATGTATGTGGAAATCGAGCCTACCAAGATCGAGGGCATGGTAGCTCTTCGTGATATCCAGTCAGACTTCTTCGAATTCGACCAGGAACATTACAGGATAGTCGGAAAGCGTACGGGTGTCATCTATAACCTTGGTGATCCTGTCAGAATCCGTGTGAAATCTACCAATCTGGAGCAGAAACTCCTTGATTATGAGTTGGTTGAGACGGGTAGAGAAGACCGCATGAGCCATCATGAGGATATTCCGGGACAGTACGAAGAGCGCAAACCTGCTGTAAAAGTATTTGATAGGACTACCCGCAAGAAAGATTCAGACAGACGTGACGGAAGAAAATCCGACAGTTTCGATAAGGGCGGAAGAAAGAGCTTCGGTGACTCTTCCGAGCGCGGCGAACGTCGCGGATTCCGCAGCAAGGATGGAGATGATTCTCCCAGGCGAGACCGCTTCAGTGATTCCAGAGATACAAGGGGACGCAGCTCCTATCCAAGAAAGGAAAACAGTTTTAGGGAAAATAGGCCGTTTTCTGAAGAAGTTCGGGAAGTAGAGCAGAAGATTACCGTACCTGAGGCACCTGAGGTTCCTCAGCCGATGCCTGAGACCGCTCCAGCCGTAGTGAAGAAGGTAAGGGCTCCGAAACCTGCTGCTGGTGAGGGAGATAAGGCCGCACGTAAGGCCAAGGTGAAACAGGCTATCAAACTTTCCAAGGCAAAGTCTGCGAAGCCTTCATCCAAAAAGTCAAAGGCTGCCCCGAAGGCCGACAAGCCTGCGGCAAGAAGCAAGAAGAAATCAGAGTAACATACACTATATTTTTCGATGAAAACAGAAAAGAAATCCATACTGGGCATAGGAAACGCATTGACAGATATCCTGGCGGTGCTTCCTGACGACTCATTCCTGAAAATGTACCACCTCCCGAAAGGCAGCATGCAGTTCGTGGATATGGAGACAGGCAACAGAATCTTTGAGAGCCTGAAACCATACGGACTTCACTATGTGGCCGGCGGTTCAGCAGCGAACACCATCACCTGCGCAGCCATTTTCGGCATGCCGTCCGCTTTCATCGGAAAAGTAGGTGAAGATGAACTTGGGCATCTTTTCAAGAGCGACGAGGAGCAGTACGGCGTGAAGACAATGCTTCTCAAGGGAAAGAATCCTTCAGGCAGGTCAATGGTGTTCGTGTCCGGAGCAAATGCTGAAAGGACATTTGCCAACTACATGGGAGCTGCGCTCGAAATGGTTCCGGAAGACTTGAAGCAGGAATATTTCGAGGGCTATGATTATTTCCATATTGAGGGCTATCTTGTTCAGAACCAGGCGCTTATCCGCAAGGCTGTAGAAATGGCCCACAATGCCGGATGCATCATATCTCTGGATATGGCCTCATATAATGTGGTCGAGTCAAACGACGCTTTCCTTCATGATATAGTTGACAGATACGTTGACATTGTCTTTGCTAACGAGTCGGAGGCGAAAGCATTTGCGAAGCAGGAGCCTCGCGAGGCATTGGACGAGATTTCGAGACACTGCAAGATTGCCGTCGTGAAAGTCGGAAAGAACGGGTCAATGGTAAAGAGCGGGGATGAGTATCATTACATTGAGGCTTGGCCTGCGACAGCACTTGATGCGACTGGCGCCGGTGATACCTATGCGGCAGGATTCCTTTATGCGCACTCGCTCGGGATGCCGTTGAGGGTTTGCGGTGAGGTCGGTTCCATAATCGCTGCGAAGGTTGTCGAAGTAATCGGCACGAAGATTGATATTCCAAGATGGAAAGCCGCCAAGAAGGAGATTCGTGATCTCATCAAGGTCAATGGCGGTGAAGTTGAGGAAGAAAACGAGAACTGATGCTGGAATTCATCAAGAACATATTCAGAAGAAAATTTATAAGAAAGACCGCCGGTAAATCTACCTCCGGTCTTCTTCCTTTGTCTGCAATCCGTTCTGCTACAGTGATTATGGATGCGGATGATACCGGATGTGAAGCATGTAAAAGTAAGGTTGAGGCTTTTTGCAAAGCCAACGGAATCAAGCTTACGGTGTGGTTTTTCGATTTTGCCGGAAAGGGCGAAGATGAGAGACAGACTACCAGTCTGGATCGTACGTTGCTTAAGAAAGATCTGAACTGGTGGGGGCGTCCGAGCATGGAGACGATAAGGACCTTCGCTGCGGAAAGCCCGGACATGATGATATCTCTCATTGATAGTAATCATTTTCCTGTCGAATGCATAGCAAAGTGCTCTGCGGCGAAGTTTAAGATTGGCCGTAAGCAGCTGAAAGGCAGGACTTTCGACCTTGTTATAGAAGACTCTCCAAGCAAATGCTTCTCTCAGGAGGAGGCTTTCGTCGAAATTACCCGTTACCTGGAAACAATCAGATAGACAAAACTAATATTGACAATGAACGGATTGACAAAAAACATCATTACCGGAATCAAGGGATTCGGCATGGGTGCCGCGAATGTGATTCCTGGCGTGTCGGGCGGAACTATCGCTCTCCTCACGGGAATATTTACTGAAATCATCGATTCTCTCAATGCCATGATGGACCCTTCTTCTTGGAAACTCCTTCTTCAGGGCAAGTTCAGAGAGTTCTGGAGATATATCCACGGAACATTCCTTGTGTCACTGTTCATCGGTGTTCTGATAAGCATATTTTCATTGGCAAAATTGATGGTCTATGTGATGGCTTATTACCCTGTCCAGACATGGGCCTTCTTCTTCGGACTCATCATCGCCTCATCGGCCTACATGATTTATGATATCAAAGGTTGGAAAGTCAATGATGTCTTGTTCTTTGTCGTCGGTATTGTTTTGGGCGTAGTAATATGCACCTTGTCGCCGACCACGACTCCGGACAGCCTCTGGTTCATCTTCATCTGCGGTGCCATTGCAGTCTGCACAATGATTCTCCCTGGAATCTCAGGCAGTTTTATCCTCGTGATTCTCGGAAAATATGACTTTATCATGCAGTCTGTCAATGAATTGAACATCCCGGTTCTGGTGGTCTTCGGACTTGGCTGTGTAATCGGAATCCTGGGTTTCTCCAAGTTCCTCCATTGGCTTCTGAAGAGATTCGAAAGACCGACCATGCTGGTTCTCGTGGGCTTTGTCCTGGGCGCCCTTGTCAAGGTATGGCCATGGAACGATATGAGCAAAGTCGCTGAAGCTCAGCTGCTTAGAGGAGGAATGGATGCGGAAGCTGCAAAAGCTGGTGCAGATTTGCTCCTTTCGTCTGGCGGCAATATGGGACAAGTCATTGACCTTCAGGTTTCCGGAGCCATCATTTGGGCGATAGTCGGTCTGGTCCTGGTCGCTGGTCTGGAATATCTCAGTGCGCTTCATAAACTTAAGGAAGCAGAAAACAATGAATAGATTTTTATCGTTGACTGTCGCCGTAGTTGCGGCAGTTTTCTTTTTCGGCGATGTCAATGCTGCCGAGCCTGAGCATTTTACGTTCAGGCATCAGAAACTCGAACGCGAGTACATGCTCTATCTTCCCGACGGACTTCCCTCTGACGCGCCGCTCGTCATGGTTCTTCATGGCTATGGCGGAAGGTCAATGAAAGGAGGGCAGAATCTGTGCAATGTGGCTGATAGGGAGAAATTCGCGGTATGTTATCCGCAGGGTGCCGTAGACGGCAAGGGCAAGACTTGCTGGAATGTCGGTTATCCTTTCCAGAAAGGTCTGAAGACCGATGACGTGGACTTTCTCTGCAAACTTGCACGTCATCTCCAGAAGGAATATGGACTGAGCAGGACCAACACTTTCCTTACCGGTATGTCCAATGGTGGAGAGATGTGCTACCTGATGGCTTATCTCAAGCCTGATTTCTTCGCCGCAATCGCTCCGATTGCCGGTCTTACACTCGATTGGATGCAGAAGGACCTCAATGCCAAAGGATCTGTCCCTCTGATGGAGGTCCACGGAACATCCGACAAGACTTCCCTCTGGAACGGCGACCCTATGGACAAGGGAGGCTGGGGTGCATACATTGCCGTTCCTATCGCAGTGAGCAAATGGGTCAATGAAGCCCGTTGCTCATATGAGGCGGTGGATCCCCTTCCTATGAAGGTCAATGCAGTTCCGGTGGATAATCCTAAGAATGAGCCCCGCCAGGTCGTGCTGCACCGCTATATGGGAGGAGTCCCGGCGTGGCCGGATGGCCCGGAAACGGAGGTGTGGCTTTATGAGGTCATAGGCGGAAACCACAGCTGGAGTGAGCACAGCATGGATACATGTGAGGAAATCTGGAAGTTTTTTAAGAAATGGATTCATTAGCCTGAGTGTCTTCCGTATATGGCCTGGTCGTCCCCAAAAAAAATATTTTTAGGCGTTTGATAAGTTTGGCACGATTATGGTTATATCATGTGTCAGAAGACATAATAACATAAGCTAGTTTAATTCATATTGAATAAGTGAGCAGCAGCCGGTCGTGATGACTAGCTGCTGTTTTTCTTTAGTCAACATGCTCATTACTAGGCGTAATTTTGTATTTTTGTATAATTGTCTGCTGGGGCACAGCTATTGCACGAGGCTGGCTTGGTGCCTGCGGGAGGCATTGACATTAACATTGAAAATTATTGGATTATGAAATATTTGAAACAGGTGGCGGCGACAGCTGCATTTGCATTGACCTTCATCCCTTCTTTCGGGCAGACGAAAAGCTTCAAACTGGGGCAATGGATTGAAATTCAGAATGCTATATTGAAAGAACTGAATCAGTCGTACGTAGATTCTTTGCCGCTGGACCGTATTGAAAAGGTGGGTATCGAAGCGATGCTGGAAAACCTGGATCCTTATACGATGTATGTTCCGGAGGAGGACAACGAGGACTTCGAGTTTATGATCGGCAAGACTTACGGCGGTATCGGCGCGATTATCTATAAGCCTACCAAAGAGAGCAATGTCGTTATCAATGAGCCATATATGGATTCGCCGGCATACAAGGCCGGGCTCAGATGCGGAGATGAAATCGTGGCTATCGACGGGACCGGAGTACATGGTTTCGATGCTTCAGGTGCGACGTCCAGGATGAAAGGCAAGCCGGGGACTTCTGTTGTGTTCGACGTGAAGAAACTGCGTGGGGGAGACGGATGGAATGCCGGTGATACTGTGAAAGTTACTCTTGTCCGCGAAAGAATCCACCTGCCGGATGTGGAGTATGCAGGAATGGTCAATGATACTACGGGTTATATTCTGCAGACCGGTTTTACGGAGAATGTGTCTGCAGATGTGCGCAATGCCTATTTCAAACTGAAGAAGCAGGGCATGAAGCAGCTTGTCCTGGACCTTCGCGGAAATGGTGGCGGTCTTATGAGCGAGGCTATCAATATCGTCTCCTTGTTTGTGCCTAAGGGCACGCTCGTGATGTCTTCGAAAGGAAATTCAGACGATTCGAAGCGTGAGTATCGCACTGTCACAGAGCCTGTTGATACTCAGATTCCTATAATTGTCCTTGTGGACTCCGGCACTGCTTCGTCTTCCGAGATTATTTCCGGTGCATTCCAGGACTTGGACCGTGCAACCATTTTGGGCCGCAGGACCTACGGAAAGGGACTTGTCCAGAGTGTGCGTCCGCTTCCTTATAACGGGCAGCTTAAGGTGACGACAGCCAAGTATTATACTCCGAGCGGAAGATGTGTCCAGGCTATCGACTACAGCCATAGGAATTCTGACGGCAGCGTAGGCTATATTCCTGATTCATTGACACATAAGTTCTTCACTGCTCATGGCCGCCCGGTTCGTGACGGTGGTGGAATCACTCCTGACGATACACTTAAGGTGAGAGAGTACAGCCGTCTGGTATTTTCTCTGGTGCTCAACGGTGTCATTGACAGGTATTCTCTCGAGTTTGCGAGAAAGCATGAGAGTATTCCTGCCCTCGAGGACTTCCATTTCAGCGATGCTGATTACGCTGACTTCATCGAATTCGCCAAGGGGCAGACTTTTGACTACCGTTCCAGCGCGAAGACTTTGTATGACCAGATGAAGAAGGAACTGGAAAAGGACGGTATGGCTGAGTCAATGAAAGCCGAACTGGATGCCCTGGGTAAGCGTATTGACATTGAAAAGGAGGAGTTCCTTCGGATGAAGAAGTCTGAGATTATTCCGTTCATCGAGGAGGAAATAGCTACAAGGTATTATTATCAGGAGGCCGGAGTGAAGATCCGTCTCCGTTATGATGACCAGCTCAGGGAGGCCCTCGGCAAACCTCGGGTGAAGTTCTAATTCATTAATTGATAAACTGATAAAAATTACGTCATATGTCATCATCAATGTTGCTGTTATGTATCGGGGGAGGCATACTTCTGCTCCTGATTATCATGTATTTCTCATATAATAACCGGGAAATCGCTCTTCGCAAGGAGGCTGAGGCTCAGAAGGGAAAGATCGAAACGGTGCACGACACCATGTGGAAGACTCTCAAGCAGGAGGCCGGTGTTACTGAAAAGTATCGTGAGACCTTCGAGAAGATTTATCCGGAACTCATTGCGGGACGTTACAACGGGGAATCGGGTTCATTGATGAAGATGATACAGGAATCCAATCCTCAGTTCGATACCAAACTGTACGACAAACTGATGCAATCCATTGAGTCTCAGAGGGCTTACTTTGCCACTTCGCAGCAGAGAATGCTCGACATCATCCGCGAAAGGGAGACTTTGACAGAGTCAATGCCGGCCTGCTGGTTCGTGCGCAACAAGAGCAAGATTACTTACGAAGTCATTTCTTCGACAGTGACTCAGGATGTCCTCAGGACGAGACGCGAGGATAACATTGACCTTTTCTCTTAGGAATACTGGATTTTGCACAGGTTTTTCTATATTCTTCCGGTCGTCACGGCCGTGGTCCTTTTCTTCTACTATCCGGATACGGATGGGTGGTGGGAGTATCCGGTGATGGTTGCCGTATGCGAACTGCTTCTGTATCTCTGCATTAATCGTGCTGGCAAGACCAATGAGTATCTGAGCGGATTCGCGACCAATGTCCAGCACCATAATCCGTGGGTGGAGCGGCAGGAGTATGAGGAAACTTATACTGATTCCAATGGTGAGACCAAAACCAGGACCAAGGTGAGGTGTGTCACTCATCCGGACGAATGGATGCTTGTGCTGAATACGGGAAAGGTGACTATCATTGACAGCAGTGTTTACGATTATTACGTGTCGCTGTGGGGAACGCCTATGCAGTGGATTGATCCTCCGCATGTGAATTGCGTTTCAGGAGGAGGCGGTCAGCTTTATGTTTGGGATGGGGTGTATGAACATGCTCTTACTCAGACGTATAAGGGTCTTTACAAGAACTATGTACTGAACTCGAATTCCATTTTCAAGGCCGAGCGTGTTTCAGGCAAGTCGGCCGAGGCTTTAGGCCTTGTGGATTATCCGTCTTTTTCACTGAGATTTCTGGAGCAGGATGCCATCATCGTCTCCCCGTCATTGAAAATGTCCGTTCCCGCCGAGGCCCAGTTTAAGTTGCAGCTTTTCAATGCTTTTTACGGGGCTCCTTCTCAGATTCATGTCTTTGTGATATTGTTTGCGGCTGAAAAGGGGATTGGGACGGCTCTCAAGCAGCGTTCCTGGTGGAAGGGCGGAAACAAGAACGAGTTCACGATTTGTCTGGGACTTGAGCCCGGGTCAATGTCAGTGAAGTGGTGCAAGGCTTTTTCCTGGTGTGACATCCCGCGGATGGAGACTGCGTTGGAAAGCTGGTTCATCGCCAATCCGACATTGGATTTCGATGAACTTTGCATGTGGCTCAGGAACAATGTTTCTCTCTGGAAACGCAAGGAGTTCAAGGATTTCAAATATCTGGGTACGAGCCTTTCTACCGGCAGATTGATATTGATGGGCCTTCTGGCTGTCGCCCTCTGTGTGGGGATGTGGTATATCGCATTCGACAGCGGCTGGTAATAGGTAATACGATAAAAGTTTTTGCCGTTACGAATGGAATTGATACCTTTGCACCGATATTAAAAGGTAAAAGAAAGCAGTATGACGATTATTTTTGCAACGGGCAATAGCTGTAAACTGCGTGAAGCATCAGAAATTTTGGGAGAGGGATTTGAGCTCGTTACCCCTGCCATGAAAGGAATTGTGGAAGACATTCCTGAAACAGGCACTACTCTGCGTGCCAATTCATTACAGAAAGCACAGTACATATTCGACCATGCCGGCGGGGCTGACTGTTTTGCTGATGATACGGGACTTGAGACCGATATCCTCGGCGGTGCTCCCGGCGTTTTTTCCGCACGATATGCCGGACCGGAGAAGAGTTTTTCGGCTAACATTGACAAACTCCTCGACGAGATGGCGAGACGTGAATATGAGGCTTCGGTTGCCAGAGAGTATGGTCTCGAAACTCCTAATGCGACCAGAAGGGCCAGATTCAAGACGGTTATAACATTGATTCTCAATGGTGAAAAGCACTTCTTCGAGGGTGTGATGGAAGGCCGTATTTCTTATGAGAGAGTCGGAAACGGCGGATTTGGTTATGATCCTGTTTTCATTGCAGACGAATATCCTGACGTTACTGTAGCGGAACTTACCGACGATCAGAAGAACGCGATTTCTCATCGTGGAAAGGCTTTGCGCGCTATGGCGGCATGGCTCCAAGAGCACGCGTCCAAATAATCTTACCGGGATATGGATGAATCGGCTATTGTGCTCAATTTCACGAAGATACGTGACAATGCCATCGTTCTTCACACGTTGAGTCGCAGTTTCGGAAGGCGCAGTTACGTCGTCCGTGTAGGGCCGAAATCCAAAATGGCCTGGTATTTACCACTGAACATACTTGAGTTGTCTGTCACGGAAAATCCGAAAACGAATCTGTGGCAGGCGAAGCCGGTGTCTGCAACTTATGCATTGACAGGTATCCGGAACAATATTTTCAAGAACTCGATGTCAATGTTCATGGCCGAGGTTCTGTATCGCATTATCAAGGATGGCGCTTCCGAGGAAGGCCTATATGACTGGTGCATCCGTCAGATATTGACCCTGGATGCCCTCGAGTCCGACTTCAGCAATTTCCATATCCGTTTTCTTCTGGAGTTATGCGTTGCCTTGGGTTTCCGCCCGGAGGCCTCCGACATGGAACCGTTCTCTGGAGACAACCAGAATCTGATCGAGCAGTTCATGCATGCGGACTTGCCCGGCTCCATGCTCATCCCCCTGAACGGTCAGCTGCGCAGTGACATAGCGGCTTCCATAATCAAGTACCTAGAGTTCCATACCGAGTCCGCCATCAACATCCGCTCGCTGCAGGTGCTTCATGAACTGTTTGCGTGAGTGAAAATCGCGGCAGTTTGCGGTAACGTTTTAATAAATTCCGATGCATGGGTAGAAATGCTACATAATATTCTGTAAATCAAAGGAATATATTTAAAGAACTTATCGTTTTGCATAGGTGTTTTTCAGAATATTTTCGGCCTGCATTGTCATAATATGGGCTGAGAAATTGGAGACATGTCTTTGTCAATGTAATTTTGCTCCGGTTCGATGAAAGATATCGTAATGGTATTTTTCGACGGGCCGGAGATTGTTGCTTCTCGGAGCAACCATTCTGCTTATGTTTTTTTAGTAATAACACTTTAACGAATGATGCAATGAAAAGGTTTCTTGCAATGCGTTTAGTCGCACTTGTGTTTTCATTCACTTTTATTGTTTGTTCAGGCTTTTTTACCTACGCCAGCGCGCAGAGTAATGTAAAGGTCACCGGTCAGGTGACTGACAATGCCGGACTGCCTGTCATCGGAGCAGGAGTCGTAGAGGACGGGACAACGTCCGGAGTAGTTACTGACGCTTCCGGTAACTATGCAATTTCTGTAAAAACAGGTGCAAAACTTGTCTTCACCTGTCTCGGATATGAGACAAAGACTGTAGTTGTGGGCGAACAGTCTATTATCAATGTCGTGCTTAACGATGATACCACCATGCTTGACGAGGTGGTGATGATCGGTTATGGTACTGCGAAGAAAAGTACTTTGACAGGAGCTCTTTCTCAGGTGAGCTCAGAGTCATTTAAGGCTCAGAAAGTTACACGCGTAGATCAGGCCCTGCAGGGCCGTGCATCAGGTGTGCAGGTATCCAATACCGTAGGTGCTCCTGGCGGAGACGTAAGAATCCGTGTACGTGGTGCCAACTCTGTCCTCGGCGACAACAGCCCTCTCTTTGTCATTGACGGATTCGTCGGTGCCGATTTCAATTCCATCAATCCTAATGACATCAAGTCGATGGAGGTCCTCAAGGATGCATCTTCAACTGCGATTTATGGTTCACGCGGTGCCAACGGCGTTATCCTCATCACTACCAAGAGCGGTGATAAGCAGGGCAAGACACATGTCACCTATGACGGTAGTGTCACAGCATCCAAGATTATAAAGAACTATGACTTGTTGAGCGCCGCTGAATATGCGACACTTTACAACGAGCATAATAAGGCATTCGGCGCTGGAGAAGTATTTACTCCAACCCAGATTGCTGAACTGGAGAAGACCGGCGGCTACGACTACCTCGGAGCGGTTCTCCGTACAGCCGTTTCACATCAGCATCAGATCAGCATTGACGGCGGAAACGACAATACCCAGTACCGAGTTTCAGGAAACTATCTGAATCAGCAGGGTATTGTGAAGGAATCAGGCTATGAGCGCTTCAATGTAAGGGCAAACCTCAATTCCAACATTACAGATAAGTTCAAGGTCCGTTTCAATATCAATGCCAGCCGTTCGACAGGAAAGAACAACGGCGGTTATTCCGGTGCATCTACCGTCATCAATCAGGCTATTGCATGGAACCCTGCAATCGGTCCGTACGAAGCAGACGGCGTCACTCTCAGAATGAATGATACCAACGGCTCCCTCAAGTCCAATCCGCTTGCGCTTATCTATGACCAGGAATCAATTTCAGAAAAGACATTCCTGGCAATGCTCGGCGGTGCGAATTATGAGATTATTCCTGGATTGACCGCTGATTTCCAGGCAGCTACGGACATGGTACTTTCCACAGACAAGAACTGGTCAGGAAATATCGCTTCCAAAGGTTCACCTAGTGCGAATGTGTTCAATTCACAGGCAAGAACCATTCAGACGACATCACAGCTGTCATATAACAGAACTTTCAACAAGCATGAGTTGAGTGCAGTTGCAGCTGTGGAGACCCAGTCTTACAAGTTCAACAGTCAGAATTCCCAGGCACTTGGCCTGCTCTTCCCGGACTTGAAGTACGACAACCTTTCCCAGTCAAGTACCCAGAAGGTGTCAAGTGACTATTCAATGTGGACTCTCCTTTCATATATCGGACGTGTAAACTATTCATATGACGGAAGATATCTCATCTCTGCCTCTATACGTCGTGATGGTTCATCCAAGTTTACGAAGGACAACAGATTCTCTACCTTCCCGGCATTTGCTGCCGCGTGGAACATTGGCAAAGAGCACTTTATGGAGAATGTTGACGTTGTCAGCAAATTGAAGCTCCGTGCCAGCTGGGGTCTTTCCGGTAGCCAGGCAATTTCACCTTATGCGACGAAATCCCCATTTGACAACGTAACCTATCCGTTCGTCCCAGGTACATCAAACAGCGGATTGTCTGCAGGAAATCCTGCCAATGCTGATCTCAAATGGGAGACCACATCTCAGGCTGACTTCGGTCTGGACTTCGGTTTGTTTGACGACAGATTGACATTGGAAGCAGACTACTATACAAAGGAAACCCGCGATTTGCTTCTGAACAAGTCCGTTCCTAACTATCAGGGTGGCGGAAGCGTCGTTTCAAATATCGGAAGCATCAGAAACTCAGGTGTTGACCTTTCAATCACAGGAAGAATCATCGAGAACAAGGATTTCTCTCTCGAAACTACTGTCAATGTATCCTTCCTTAAGAATAAAGTGCTTGACCTCGGAGAACAGGAAACAGTATATGTGGCATCCAACCTTACCGGTATCAATGACGGTATGTATGATTTCATCTACCGTGTCGGACAGCCTCTCGGAACAATCTACGGATTGAATTATCTCGGTCCTTGGAAGCAGAGTGAGGCTGCAGAAGCTGCCAAGTACGGAATGGTTCCGGGTGATGCCCGTTATGAGGACCTGAACGGAGACCATGTAATCGACGCATCTGACTACAAGATAATCGGTTACGGTATGCCTAAGACCACAATGGGATGGAATACCAATTTCAGCTATAAGAATTTGTCTGTCAATATGTTCTGGCAGGGCACATTCGGAAACGACAAACTGAACTACAACCGTTGCATCAACATGATGGCTTCACGTGATGTTACCGGAGCGAGATTCAGCGAAATCAAGGAAAGATGGACTCCTGAAAACCAGGATGCATTCCTTCCTGCATGGAGTGAGACCAGCAAATGGTACCCTGTATCAAGTCTCTGGCTTGAGAAAGGCAGCTATGTAAGACTGAAGAACCTCAGTTTGGCTTACAACTTCAATGTAAAGAAGGTCGGAAACTTCACAGTATCATTGAACGCGACCAACCTCTTCACAATCACCAAGTACAAAGGCATTGACCCTGAGGCTTCCAACGTTGGCGGCGGAACTTCAGATATCATGCAGGGACTTGACTATGGATCATATCCTAATGCCCGTTCATTCACTCTTGGCCTGAATATCAAATTTTAATTATCCGACACATCAATCATGAAAAAGATATTTAATATAATGGTTGCCGTATGCGCTCTCGCATTGACAACAAGTTGTGGTGATTTCCTTAATGAGGAGTCAAAAGGCAAAATATTCGATTCGTACCTTCAGACTCAGAATGGCCTTGAGGCTGCACTTACAGGTGCATATCGCGGACTGAATACACCATGGGCTGCAGGTCTTTGCAATGGAACTTACCACCAGATTACGGCCGGTGCAGATGACATGTATCTGCCTACCACCGATGCCGCCGGTACTGAAATCGACCGCTGCTGCGTGACTGACGGAAACGGTTCCGTCGGAAGCACTTGGAATGGCCTCTTCAAGGTCATTGTCAATGCCAATAAGGTCATTGCAAATTACGAGTCTTGCACCGGCAGCCAGGATGTAATCAAAGTGATTGCAGGTGAGGCTTATTTCCTTCGTGCCTATGCCAATTTCATCCTCTGTCAGCTTTGGGGAGACATGCCGCTGATGCTTTCTCCAAACTACAATGTGGCAGATGCGACAATGGCCCCATCTTCCCCTGCTAAAGTTTACGAACAAATAGAAAAAGACCTTGAAAATGCGGTAGAGCTCCTTGGTAATGAAAGGCGCAATGGCGAGGTTGGACGTCCTAACAAATTGGTGGCTAGGGCTTTGAGAGCTGAAGTCTATCTGGTTGAGGCAGGCTGGCCTCTCAAGAAGGACGGATATTATGCAAAGGCAGCCGATGAGGCGAAGGCTGTTCTGGATGGTGCTGCCTCTGCAAATTTCGAACTTGAAAATGATTTCAAAGACCTGTTCAGAAACATTGACAAGGGCGACAACATTACCAAGGAAGATCTCTTCGTGATTCCTGCATCAGTATCCGACGTCTGCGTATTCTACGGCTGGTGGTCAGAGCCTGGCGAGATCGGAGGATGGAACATCCTGTTCGCCGAAGTTCAGTTCTTCAAGGATTTCCCTGAGGGCGTAAGAAAGGATTATACCTTCTATACCAAGACACCGGATGGACGTTCTTGGGAGACTTGGGAAAAACAGCATCCTTCATATCTGAAGCTTATGATGTTGCCTCAGAACGGTTATTCGAGCTGCTCTGCTTCGATACCTGCACATCTGCTCCGTCTCTCACAGACAGCATTGACCTATGCGGAAGCTGCTGCAAGATCAGGTTCCGTAACTGATGAAGCTTATCAGTGGCTCAACAAGATCCGCACAAGGGCCGGTCTGAGCACATATTCCGGACTGTCAAGAGAAGATTTCATCAAGGCTGTTGTGGATGAGCGCAAGTGGGAATTCGCAGGTGAGAATGTGAGGTGGTATGATATCCTCCGTCTTGAACTTGAAGATGAAGCTTTCGCGGGGAAAGACAACAATTATGATCCGGGCAATCTTCATCCGGCAGGCGACAAGGACTATACTTTCCCGATTCCTGCTACAGAAACATTGGTAAACCCTAATCTGAAATAATCATGAAGAAAGTTTTGTTTATGGCAGCCCTGTCGGCTCTTCTTCTGACAGGATGCGCAGGCAACAAGGCTGAGACAGAGTTTGTCACCATCCAGGGAACTGATCTGGTAGCTCCTGACGGCAATAAACTTTTTATCAAGGGTACAAACCTCGGCAACTGGCTCAACCCTGAGGGTTATATGTTTGATTTCGGTCGTACGAGTTCCGGACGACTTATTAACCAGATGTTCTGCGAAATGGTCGGTCCTGATTTTACCTCAGAATGGTGGCAGAAATTCAAGGACAATTATGTGACATTGGCAGACTTCCGCTTTCTGAAGGAAAGAGGCTGCAACACAATTCGTATTCCGTTCAATTACAGGCTCTTTACCTATGAAGACTTCATGGGACTCAATGACCCTGATGAAGGATTCAGAAGAATCGATGCTGCTGTAGAATGGGCACGTGAAACCGGATTGTACCTTATCCTTGACATGCACGATGCTCCTGGCGGACAGACCGGAGACAATATTGATGACAGTTACGGCTATCCTTGGCTGTTCGAATCGGAGAGAAGCCAGAACATGTTCATCAGCATCTGGAAGAGGATTGCAGAGCATTATGCAGATGAGCCTGTCATTCTCGGATACGAACTCTGCAATGAGCCTATCGCTCCGTTTTTCGAAAATATTGACAGCCTCAATGCCAGTCTCCAGCCATTATACATAAAGGTGACGAAGGCTATCAGGGATGTGGACAACAATCACATTGTGCTTATCGGTGCCCCTCAGTGGAATACCAACTTCAAACCTCTGACTGACTGGCAGTTCGATGACAAGATAATGTTTACATGCCACCGTTACGGAGGAGAGGCCAATGTCGAGGGAATACAAGACTACATTGACTTCAGGAACAAGACGAATCTGCCTATGTACATGGGCGAGATCGGACACAATACATGGGAATGGCAGACATCTTACAGCCGTATCATGCAGGAGAATAACATCGGTTACACCTTCTGGCCATACAAGAAACTGACTCATGAATGTGTCAATGCTTTTGCTAGACCTGAAAACTGGGACAAGGTCGTTGCCTTCGCTGAGGGGGACAGAAGCGACTTCGGCAAAATCAGAGCAGCCCGTCCGAATCAGGAAGAGATGCGCAAGGCGATGCTTGAGCTGGTGGAAAACGTGAAGTTTGAAAACTGCACCCCTAATGAGGAGTATATAAAATCAATGATGCTTAAGTAATGAAGTATAAATTGGTAGTGTTGTGCATCCTGTCAATTCTATTGGCAGGATGTGCTGGTAAAAGAGAAATCACAATCCGTTTCTCTGACGATGTGGAAATGTCCGGAAAGAAGATAGCTCTTAAGGACATCAATCCTGACTTGCCGATTGACTGGGACGGTTATAACTACGTGGTGTTGGAATACAAGACCACTACTGCACAGAGATTCCAGCTGGGCTTTACCACCGAATGGGGATACAATGAACTTAGGATAATGAGCTATGTCCCGGGTGCCTGGAACAGACTTGTCATACCTATGAAATACTTCACCCAGTTGCCTGATGCTGCATTTGATCTGGCTGCGACGAACAACAAGCCGCGTTATATGGGTTGGATAAATCTCGGCGGGAAACGCGGCCCCATGAAGGGTGTGGATTCTGTCGGAGTCAGAATCAGAAAACCTATAGGAAATCCTGAAATATCCATCAGAAATATTACTCTTTCCATAGATGACCCGGGTGATGCGTATCTTGAAGATACTCCGGCATACGATGAGTTCGGCCAGTCCATCAGATGTGATTATCCTGAAAAGGTCAGTTCTCTGGACGGACTGAAGAAGGAGTGGGCGGAGGAAAGTGACTCGATAGACACTTATGAGTCATACGGATATTCCAAGTTCGGAGGTTATCTGAGATCCAGATATGATCAGGGAACAGGTTACTTCCGTGTGGCAAAGATTGACGGACGCTGGTGGTTCATTGATCCGGAAGGATATCTGTTCCTCTCAGTAGGTGTCGATTGCGTAGGCATCGGTCATGGCGGAGATGTAAGAGACTTGGAAAAGCGCAGGGCAATCTACTCGGAATTGCCTTCCGACAGTTTGGCGTTCAATGGACCGAACCCTTCTTTCGGGAGATGGAATCTGATTCGTCGCTTCGGCAATGATTATGAGTCTCCGGCCATCGATTTGACCATCAAGAGAATGCGCAAGTGGGGACTTAACACTATTGCCAACTGGTCTGAGCCGCGGGTCTTCGACAAAAATGAAATGGCCTTTATCGTGCCGATGAGGGATCTCGGAATGGATGCCCAGCTGATGAGCCTGTGCGATGTCTATGACCCTGACTACAAGAAGGTGATAGATGAATCCGTATCATCCTTTGTGGCTCACTTCAAGGGAAATCCTTGGCTGATAGGCTATTTTGTGAGCAATGAACCTTCATGGATAAATAATGAGACCAGGCTCTGCCAGATGATTCTCAATGGAACCGAAAGGCCGATAAAGAAGGCATTGGAAACGTATCTTGCCAAGAATGGGGATACTGTTCCGAACAGGAGACGTTTCATCCTCGAAACCTTCGACACATTCCTTTCGACTGTTTCTGGAGCATTGAAGAAATATGATCCTGACCATCTGAATCTCGGTATCAGATTCGGAGACCCCGATACTTTGGGAGAGGATCTTCTGGAAGTGTGCAAGCGTCATTTCGACGTCTTCAGTTTCAATTGCTATCAGTTGAAACCAGATGCGGCAATGCTCGACAGGGCTGCGCAAATTCTTGATTTGCCGATGATTGTGGGCGAGTTCCATTTCGGTACTATCGATCGTGGCCAGGCACAGTCGCTTTGGCAGGTGGATTCTCAGGCCGAAAGGGGAGTTGCGTACCGCTATTATGTGGAGAATGCCTATTCCCATCCGAACTTCATCGGAACAGGTTACTTCCAATGGTGTGACCAGGACATTACCGGACGTTTCGACGGCGAGAATTATAACTGCGGACTCGTGGATGTCACTGACCGTCCTTATAGGGATTTGGTCAATGCAGTGTCAGAAACATCCCACAACTTGTTCCAGGTCCATTCCGGAGAATCCGGACCGTATGACAGACAACCGAAAAATGCCAGAGGCCATGAACTTGTTCCGGATCTCTGGAATGAATAACCCGGTCCCGTCAGATTTTGGAAATGATATCGGAGAGCGAATCCTCCTGAGAAAGCCCCATATTCTTTCTGAGTCTGTATCTGGCTGATTGTGCGCTGATTACCTCAATATTCATCAGCGACGCAATCTCTTTGGACGACATCCCCATCCTTATGTAAGAACAGATTTTTATATCGTTCTGGGTAAGGTGGGGATATTTTTGTTTCAGCCTGTCGATGAACCCGTCATAAACCCCGTTGAAATATAACTCGAATGCCTTCCATGAGCCGTTTTCCCGGAAGTGCCTGTCAATGATCCTTTTGACCGGCTTCATCGATGTCTTTATTTCAGACGAATCGCCGATGGCCTCATTTATTGCCTGCTCTATTTCTTTGAGCATATTGTTGATAGTGGTGTCATTGATGGCCATCGCGGAAAGTTTCGCATTTTTCTCGCGGAGCTCCATTGTCAGCTTCTCGTTCTCATATTTGATTCGCTCCCTTTCCATGAATTCATCCTGTTCCTCCTTATACTTCTTTTCAAGCGCAAGAGATCTCCTCTTCAGGATTCTGTCAATGACATAAATCAAACCTGCCAGAGCCGAAAGAACCGCCAGAATGAACCACCACGAGTTCGTCCAATGACCGAGTATTTCAATGTCAGTGGCCATCAGGACCTTACCGGAGTTGTCCGTAAATGAAATTTTATGGATACCTTTGGACAAATGCGGCAGTTGGATAAAAGAATGATCTCTTATCAATGTCTTCGGAGAGTTGTCAATGGAGTAGTAAACAGTTCTCTTATGTGACATCCCGGCCAGCAGAAGCCGTATTTCCTGTGAGTTATATGGAAGTATAATATTCTGATTGTCAGCTGTTTTTGCATAATTGAGCATCCCATCTGACATATAACTGCATTGCCTTATGCCGAAAAACTCAGGCATGTTGTGTCTGCGGACATTGACATTGAAAAGAGCCAGACCATTGTTGCATCCGATTGCCATGAGAGAGTCATTGAGCTCTGAAAAATGACTGTAGTTCTGAGAAAAATCGTATGCCTTGGAGAATGTCCCGGAGATAAGTTTCAATGTGTCCCCTTGTCTTTCAACGATTCCGACATTGTCATCACAATAATTGAAATACAGGTTGTCTTTCTGCGCAAGTGAGAAAACGTCAGTCTCGAAGCAATGGCTGATGTCCGAATAGTACTTTGACAGTATAATGCTGTCAGCGTCAATGCTATATGTATAGCAGTCCTGTCCCTGGGAGAATACTATACGGTTGTCCACATAGTGCGATTTTACAAGTCTTGTCTTGTCTCCTATCGGGTAGAACTTGTCCTTTATGACATTTTGCTTTCCTTTGTCCAGAGTCAACTTCTGTACTCCGCCCAATAGTCCGTCCACCCATATGTTTCCCAAGTTGTCGTCCTTCAGAGGGGCCTGGCAATATCCGTCACAGTTTCCGAGCCTGTTCCTTATTTCAAGCCTGCCGTTTCTCTTCTCCAGCAGGATGATTCCTTTCGAGTCGGAACACATGACCAGATTGTCGCTGTAAGCCCACTTGGTGAGATGGTATATGCCTGAAAGGATATTGTCGTATGTATTGTCAGGATATATCACATATAGATTCTCGTCGATTTCGACGGCCAGAAAATCCTTGCAATTCACTATGTTCCAGACAATTCCGCTTGTCCCTGTCACAAGGTGCGCTTTCTTGTCCTCATCTATCCGGTATAGTCCCTTGTTGGTGCCGAGGTAAAGCGTATTGTTCCATAGGGCGTAATCATACACATCGCCGATGTTTTGTTCCTGTGAAATGAATGCCGCTTCTGCTCCATTGGCGTTAAAGTGGGCCAGACCCTCATCCAGGCCGAACCAGCAGTCTCCGTTGAGGTTTTCCTCCACGCAGAGAATAGTGGTGCATTCCAGCCCGTTCGATTCGTTGAAGTGCTCCAAAATCTCACCTGTCGGACTTGCTATATACAATCCGTCCATTACGGTACCGAGCAGATAACTTTTGTCAGCCCTTATTTTTGCGGAGAAGATACGTTGAGGTCCGATGACTTTGTTCAGGCCCGGAAACTCTTCTGCCACTTGTCCTTCATGATATCTTTTCACTCCTCCGTACTCTGTCACATAGATGATGTCCTGGCCGTCCCGCCTGACCTCGACAATCCTGTCCTTGTCCACAATGCCAGTAGGAGTCTTGGTTTTGTCAATGAAAGAGTACAGGACTCCGTCTATTTGTGCGAAAATGTTATTGTCGCCCGGAAATATGTAGCCGATGATTCCGGAATCGATTATTCCCTCCAGCCTGTTTTCTTTCAGATTATAGGCGTAAAGGTCGTTATGTGTCTGCACATAAAGTATATCATTGACCGGGACAATTCTCCAGAAGTTCAGATAATTTCTGTTGTCAAGGTTGCTGTACAGCCGGACAAACTGCAATTGCCCGTAATCATCTGTGTACCAATAGCCGAAGATGTTGTCACCGGAGGCATACAGTCGTCTGGTCCCTCTGTCGAAATACAAATCTCTCAAGCAGTTGCCGAAGTCAATGCTGGTCCAGTCCATCCCGTCCCAGATGCACAATTTCTCGCTTGCGGCTACGAACAGTCTTCCCTCATCGTCGAACTCCACGTCCCAGACTTTCTTGTTGCCTCCATAGGTCTTGCTTGATATGAAATCTACCGGTTTGCTGAAAGGCAACTGTTTGGCAAGACATGTCTCAACAGTTGGTATAAGGGTCGTTATTATTATGATGGCAACGGCTATTTTATTTCTCATAGAGTCAGAATCAATATATGTGTAGATATTGCGAAGTTAATATTTTTTTTCAGTCTCACCCTGTGTCTTTTTTCAGTAACTTTGCAATTCGGATTTAAATTTTTCAGATATGAGCAGCATTATCAGAAGTGCATTGGCATTGACAATGGCAGGAATGGCGCTGGGTGGAGCCCAGAGCTGTACTCCGAAAACGGATACCGGCAGCCTGCCGGTGAAGATAGTCGTACGCGACGAACCTCAGGAGATGGTCGCGGGCGAAGACGGGACCTTCCACTTCAAGATCCCGGTAGGATACATTCCTAAAGGGGGAGTGATCGATTTCAATGTCAATGTTAATACGACGCCTGCGTGCAGCAAGTACTATGTTACTGAATTCCTGGCGGGAAAGACATGGTACAAGGGAGACATGTTCATGTGCTCCGGCATTGAAAACGGCCCGGGCTCGCATCCTACGACTGTAATGCAGACATTCAGGATGCCGGAGGCAATAAAAGGCGAGCTGGACATCAGGTTCCGTCCGACAGGCAGGGAAAAGGCTGACACTTCGTCCTATAACGGAGGACGCGCTTCCATGAGCCTCGTAAAATACGGATATACAGGAGAATACGTGCAGTACTTCGGAACCGCCGAGCCTAAGGATACTATGAACGTGCTCTGCATCGGAAACTCATTCACATACTATCATGGAACACCATCAATGCTGAAGGAGATTGCCTGGAACGAGGGACATTTCCTCCGCATCAAGGCGTCATTGAAAGGCGGACAGACATTGGGACAGCATTTCGCGCTTCCGCTTTCTCGAAACGTGTCGAATGTCGGTCATTATGACTTCGCTTTCCTGCAGGACCAGAGCCAGGCGCCGGCAAACTATGCGAAAGACAGCGTGGAGTTCGCATATGTGAAGGATGATTTCCTGAAGATGGCGGACAGGGTGATTTCAAGGTCGGCAGGATGCCGTTTTGCACTCGAGGATACCTGGTCTTATGAGGCAGGCGAATTCGGCGGCTTCGGCAGTTATGAGGAGTTTGACAGACTGATGGATGAGGGAACAGCAAGGATGACAGCGGCTGTTGCCGAGACTTTCGGAAACAATGAATTCTGCGTTTCTCCTATCGGAAAAGCCTTCAGCATCGTAAGAAATGGTGACAGCGGCATTGACCTTTACGACACCGACAGAAAGCACCAGTCTGAGTACGGCTCTTATCTGAAAGCTTGTGTCAACTATTTGATGCTGACCGGCGAACGTTTCCATTCTCAGCCGGATCCGGCATCATTGACCTCGGTCGATTGCGGCCTTCCTCACGATCAGGCGGCATACCTCAGGGGAGTCGCGGAGCAGGTCATGGGACTGAGATAGGTACTTGATTGTCCCCTAATTTTTTAGGGGACGCTTTTCTTGTCGGGCATTCTCCCCAGCGGGGGCAAAAACGAAGAATCCCGCTCTGGCATTGCGGCCGAAGCGAGTTTCAGTACAAATTCGTCAGTTGTGACTGATGAAGTTATTTCTCGTGTATTTCCCAATGACCGCCTTTGTCTCCTCCGATGCGGACAATCCGGCCTTGCTTCTTTAGTTTGCGGATATTGTAGTCCACACCATCTATGGTGAGGCCAAGTTCTTCGGCAAGTTGTCCTGCGGTTGTATACGGGCGTTCTTTCAGAATTCTGATAATCTTCTCCGTAGTTTTCTGTGTAGTGCTCTCCGTAGTCTGAGCGTTATTGGCGGCGGTCTTCCCGTTGTACAACACGACCGTGACATTCGTCGTGGTCTCAACAATCTTAGGTTCAGGCAGCCCTGCCGCTTTCATCTCTTCGAATATGCGGGGGACACCCTCGTTGAGTTCGCGAACGAGTTCCATTTCTGTGAGAACGCGGGAGATGAGGGGATTGCGGGCGAAGCGGGTCGTGAAGATGTTGTCGACCGTCACGATGTTCGGAAGGCGCCCGGGGCTGTCGTGTCAGCGATTTTGAGACTTTGGTAGTCATATGCGTCCAATGTGTCCAAGGCATAGGTGTAATCGCGAATCACATCAAATAAGTCGGTTGCCTGGTCGGATGTAAGGAGCAGTTCCTTGCTGAATACGTTCTCAAGAAGGCCGACAGCTTTCTTCAAGTCTTCGTATTTCTGCTCGGATACGGCATTGCGGTTTACGGCATACCCGCGCCGCATATATTCCTTGATGACAGACGTTGACCAAATCCTAAATTTGGTTGCGCGAAGGGAGTCAGGGGGAAAACCCTGTGTATTATGCTTAGATTTTCTGTAGTCTAAAAAGGAAGTATTTTATGTCAGATATGCCTCTCAGTTGAGCTCTGAAGTTTTTTATTTTGGCATTGAAAGAT